>Ga0307518_10003009_pt1 | contig 12206 bp, 14 predicted proteins | sample 25_EM_MG_FD_203889 | JGI IMG/M metagenome (GOLD analysis project Ga0307518, IMG submission 203889) | Populus trichocarpa ectomycorrhiza microbial communities from riparian zone in the Pacific Northwest, United States - 25_EM | ecosystem: Host-associated > Plants > Roots > Unclassified | place... | reverse complement strand
AGCGGTGGCGCGTGAAGGACCCCTTCCCTCGGCTCAGCCGAGGGAACTCGACCTTCACACCTCGCCAAGTACGTGAAGGCCCCCTTCACTGCGTCTAGCGCAGTGAAGGGGGCCTTCACGTACTTCAGGGGCGAGAGCAAAGAAGCGGCGGTGGCGTGGTGGGGCGCGTCTCGTGAGTGGCGAGGACGGTTAGAACCGTCCTTGCCACTCACGAGGAGAAGGTGTCCGGGTCCGGGCCGGTACGCGTCCCGTCGTCGAACTCCGCGAGCGCCGCGAGGTCGTCTTCGGCGAGTTCGAAGTCGAAGACGTCGAAGTTCTCGCGGATCCGGGACGGTGTCACGGATTTCGGGATCGCGACCGTGCCGAGCTGCAGATGCCAGCGCAGTACGAGCTGCGCCGGGCTCTTGCCGTATTTGGCGGCGAGGGCGGTCAGCGTCGCGTCCGAGAGCAAGGATCCCTGCGCGAGCGGGCTCCACGCCTCGGTGACGATGCCGTGCTCGGCGTGGAACTCCCGCAACGCCTTCTGCTGAAGCCGGGGATGCAGCTCGACCTGGTTGACCGCGGGCACGATCCCGGTCTCGTCGAACAGCCGCCGCAGGTGCGGGACGTGGAAGTTCGACACCCCGATGGCCCGCGCCCGCCCGTCCGCGTAGAGCTTTTCCAGCGCACGCCAGGTTTCGACGTACTTCCCGCGGGCGGGCATCGGCCAGTGGATCAAGTAGAGGTCGACGTGGTCCAGCCCGAGCTCCGCGAGGCTCGCGTCGAACGCCCGCAGCGCCTCGTCGTAACCGTGGCCCGGGTTCGGCAGCTTCGTGGTGATGAACAGTTCGTCGCGGGGCACGTCCGATGAGCGGATCGCCTCGCCGACACCGGCTTCGTTCCGGTACGACGCGGCGGTGTCGATGCTGCGGTACCCGGCCTCGATGGCGGTCCGGACGACCTTGGCCGTATCGCCCGCGGGCACCTGCCAGACGCCGAAACCGAGTCGGGGGATGGCTACCTCGTTGTTCAGGACGACGGAAGGCACGGCCATGGAAGGGAAATCCTCACTGGGGTCTGTGGCAGGGCTTCTTGTCCCGCATCATTCCACCCCGCGCGCGGCATACGCGCGCAGATATTCCGCCGTGTCCGCGTCGGCCGGGAAGAAGGACTCGATCACCAGCTCGGCGACGGTGACGTCCAGCGGCGTCCCGAAGGTGGAGACCGTGCTGAAGAACGTCAGTTCGGCGTCCTCGTGCCGCAGCTTCAACGGGACGAAGATGTCACCCGGTCCGGGGACCTCCACCTCGGGGACGGGATCCGCGCACGGATAGGTGAGCAGTTCCTCCAGCAGGTCGGTCAGCATCGGGTCGGCGGTCTGGATCACCTGACGCCGCAGCCTGCCGAGCAGATGGGCGCGCCACTCCCCCAGGTTCAGCACGTGCGGCGCCATCCCGTCCGGATGCAGTGTCACCCGCAGGACGTTGACCGGCGGCGTCATCAAGGCTGGCGAGACCAGGTCGGTCATGAGGGAGATGCTCGCGTTGGCGTCGACCAGGTTCCACCAGCGGTCGACGACGGCGGCCGGGTACGGCTCGTGGCCGGTCATCAGCTGGCGGACCGCCTTGCGGACGGCCGCCAGCTCCGGGGCGGCGAGACCGGTTTCGGCGTACGCGGGCGCGTACCCCGCGGCCAGCAGCAGCTGATTGCGTTCCCGCAAGGGCACCTCCAGGTGTTCGCCGAGCCGCAGCACCATCTCGCGGCTGGGCTTGGAGCGGCCGGTTTCGACGAAGCTCAGGTGCCGGGTGGAGATGTCCGCCGAGATGGCGAGGTCCAGCTGGCTGATCCGGCGGCGGTCACGCCATTCACGGAGGAGTTCCCCGACGGGGCGGCCCGCGGTCAGTGTGGTCGTCACGATCACGAACCTACGGGCCCAGGTGTCGTGCCGCCATTACCTCCCGCGTAATCGACGGGACCCGCCCTCGGCCGACAGAGTTGCGGCATCGGTTACCCACCAACGAAACGAGGAGAGACACCATGTCGGACATCCAGCGCGTCGCCGAGCAGTACATCGCCGTGTGGAACGAGACCGACGCGGACCAGCGCCGCGCCCTCATCGCCGAAGTGTTCACCGAGGACGCCGCCTACACCGACCCGCTCGGCGCGGTCACCGGCCACGACGGTGTCGACGGCTTCATCGCCGGCGCGCAGGCCCAGTTCGCGGGCCTGAAGTTCAGCCTGCCCGCGGCGCCCGACGCGCACCACGACATCGCGCGGTTCCAGTGGTACCTCGGCCCGGAAGGCGCGGAGGAGCCGCTCGCGATCGGGTTCGACGTCATCACCGTCGAAGACGGGCGGATCAAGCAGGTGCTGGGCTTTCTCGACAAGATGCCCGGCTGACGATCAGGCGAAGGCCTCCGGTGGCGGGCAGGAGCAGACGAGGTTGCGGTCCCCCGCGGCCCCGTCGATCCGCCGCACCGGGGGCCAGATCTTCGACGCGGTGAACCCGGCCGGGAAGACCGCGATCTCCCTGCTGTACGGGCGATCCCACTCGCCAGCGAGACAGCGCGCGGTGTGCGGGGCGTTCCGCAGCGGGCTCCCCTCCACCAGCCACTCCCCCGCGGCGACCTTGTCGATCTCGCCGCGGATCGCGATCATCGCGTCGCAGAACCGGTCGAGTTCACCGAGATCCTCGCTCTCGGTGGGCTCGACCATGAGCGTTCCCGCGACCGGGAAGGACATCGTCGGCGCGTGGAGCCCATAGTCGGCCAGCCGCTTGGCGACGTCGTCCACGGTGACACCGGTCCGTTTGGTGAGCGCGCGGAGATCGAGGATGCATTCGTGCGCGACCAGGCCGTCGTGCCCGGAGTACAACACCGGGTAGTGCTCGGCGAGCCGCTTGGCGACGTAGTTGGCGTTCGCGACCGCGGTCAGCGTCGCCCGCCTGAGGCCTTCCGCGCCCATCATCCGGACGTAAGCCCAGGAGATCGGGAGGATCGACGCGCTCCCCCACGGCGCCGCGCTGATCGGCCCCACGCCGGTGGCCGGGCCCGCGTCCGGCTGCAGCGGGTGGTTCGGCAGGTACGGCGCCAGGTGCGCGCGGACGCCGATCGGCCCGATACCCGGCCCGCCGCCACCGTGCGGGATGCAGAAGGTCTTGTGCAGGTTGAGATGTGAGACGTCCGCGCCGAACCGGCCGTACTGCGCCACCCCGATCAGCGCGTTCAGGTTCGCGCCGTCGACGTACACCTGGCCGCCCGCGTCGTGCACCAGCGCGCAGACCTCGCGGACGGTGTCCTCGTACACGCCGTGCGTGGAGGGATAGGTGATCATGATCGCGGCGAGGTCGTCCGCGTGCTCGTCCACAGTGGACTTGAGGTGGCCGAGGTCGATGTTGCCCTCGTCGTCGCATTTCACGACGACCACGCGCATGCCGGCCATGACCGCGCTGGCCGCGTTCGTCCCGTGCGCGCTGGAGGGGATCAGGCAGACGTCACGCGCCGCGTTCCCGCGTTCGCGGTGGTACGCGCGAATGGCCAGCAGCCCGGCGAACTCGCCCTGGCTTCCGGCGTTCGGCTGCAGGGAGACCGCGTCGTAGCCGGTGATCCCGGCGAGCCACCGCTCCAGATCCTTCACGACGGTGAGCAGACCGGCCGCGTCCTCGGCGGGCGCGAACGGATGCAGACCCGCGAACTCGGGCCAGGTGATCGGCTCCATCTCGGCCGTGGCGTTGAGCTTCATCGTGCAGGAGCCCAGCGGGATCATGCTCCGGTCGAGCGCGACGTCCTTGTCGGACAACGCCCGCAGATACCGCAGCAACGCCGTCTCCGAGCGGTGCGCGTGGAAGACCGGATGGTTCAGGTAGTCGCTGGTGCGGCGCAGATCCGGCGGGAAGCCGTCCGCGGTGTCCGCGTCGAGCGAGTCCACATCGGACACCGCGACGCCGAACGCCTTCCACACCAACGAAAGATGCTCACGGGTCGTCGTCTCGTCGCAGGCGACGGCGACGTGGTCGGCGTCCACGAGCCTCAGGTTGACCCCGAGTTCCCGTGCCGTGCCGACGATCCCCGCCGCGCGGCCCGGGACGGAAACCGTGACGGTGTCGAAGAATTCGCAGTGCACGACGTCGACGCCGCTTTCGGCGAGGCCCGCCGCGAGTACCGTGGCCATCCGGTGCGCGCGGTTCGCGATGGCGCGCAGGCCTTCGGGGCCGTGGTACACCGCGTACATCGACGCGATCACCGCCAGCAGCACCTGGGCGGTGCAGATGTTGCTCGTCGCCTTCTCGCGGCGGATGTGCTGTTCGCGGGTCTGCAACGCGAGCCGGTACGCGGGGGCGCCGTCGGCGTCCTTCGACACCCCGACCAGCCGGCCGGGCAGCTGCCGTTCGAGGCCCTTCCGGACGGCGAGATACGCCGCGTGCGGTCCGCCGAAGCCCATCGGTACCCCGAACCGCTGCGTCGACCCGATCGCGACGTCGGCACCGAGTTCACCGGGCGACCGCAGCAGGGTCAGCGCGAGCGGATCCGCGGCCATCACCACGGCGGCGCCGAGCGCCTTGACCTCGGCGATCGTGTGGTCCCATTCGCGGACGACACCCGAAGCGCCCGGATACGACAGCAGCACGCCGAAGAAGTCGCCGCCGAGCCCGAGCCCGGTGATGCCCTGGGACAGGTCCGCGGTCACCAGCTCGATGCCGAGCGGTTCGGCGCGGGTGCGCAGGACCTCGATCGTCTGGGGAAGGGTGTCCTCGTCGACCACGAACCGGCTCGATTTCGCCTTACCCGCCCGGCGGACCAGCGTCATCGCCTCCGCCGCGGCGGTCGCCTCGTCCAGCATCGATGCGTTGGCGATCGGCAGCCCGGTCAGGTCGGAGACCATGGTCTGGAAGTTCAGCAGCGCTTCGAGGCGCCCTTGCGAGATCTCCGGCTGATACGGCGTGTACGCGGTGTACCAGGCCGGGCTCTCCAGCACGTTGCGGCGGATCACCGGCGGGGTCACGGTGTCGTGGTAGCCGAGGCCGATCATCTGGACCATCGGCCGGTTGCGCGCGGCCAGCGCGCGGAGTTCGGCGAGCGCGCCGGTCTCGGTGGCGGGTGGCGGCAGGTCCGGCGGGCTCGCGGACTCCCGCAGCGACGCGGGGACGGCCCGCTCGGCGAGCTCTTCGAGGGAGGCGACGCCGACGACGTCGAGGATGCGCGCGAGCTCTTCGGTGCCGGGACCGATGTGCCGGTCCGCGAAAGGGGTTCCGGATTCGAGAGCGGCCAGTGAAACGGGCTCCATCGGGGAACCTCCCAAGACGCGGGGGTGGGGCCGGGACGGCTTGTCCTGGCCCTCCCCACTCTGTCCGTACCCCCGAGGGGGCGCCTGAGAGTTTCGCCCGAGTGTTGAGCCGGGCTTGCACCGTCGGCGGGGCCGCCAGGCTGTGACCTGGCGAACCACTTTCCAGAGGCGTCTCTTCCGCGCGGTCCAGGGTGCCTGAGAGGTTCCGGGGAGGACTTGCTCCTTCGGCGCCGAGCTCAACGGTTATCGGCTCGGTCTCTCCCGCGCGGATTCGTCGACCGCGGAAGTGAGCCTACCCTGCCGCTCCCGCGGCCTCATGATCAGCCGGTGCGACGGGCGTTGCGGCGCTGCGTCAGCTCGTCCGGCGTGACCGTTTCGATCACGCCGCCGTCGGCGCGTTCGGCCGGGAACTCGTGGATCGTGCCGCTGATCTCCTGCATCGCGCCGCTGACCGCGATGCCGAAGACACCCTGCCCGCCCTGGAGTAAATCGACGATCTCTTCGGGCGAGGTGCACTCGTAGACGGTGGTGCCGTCCGAGAACAGCGTGACCTTGGCGAGGTCGCGGACGCCACGCAGGCGCAGGTGATCGACGGCGACGCGGATGTTCTGCAGGGAGACGCCGGTGTCCAGCAGCCGCTTGACCACCTTCAGGACGAGGATGTCCTTGAACGAGTAGAGCCGCTGCGAACCGGAACCGTGCGCCGTGCGGATGCTCGGCGCGACCAGCTTCGTGCGGGCCCAGTAGTCGAGCTGCCGGTACGTGATCCCGGCGATCTGGCAGGCGGCGGGGCCGCGGTAGCCGACGAGTTCGTCCGGGAGGGATGAGTCGGGGAACAGCTCGCCCTGCTCGCCGTCAGCGACCGGAACGAGCGGCTCTTGAGGGCTACCAGCCTCGACCACGCCATGCCTCCCCTCGCCCGACCTGGCGGCCGGCGAACAAAGCCGCGCGGACCCACGGGAGTCCGCACCGGAGTTCCTCGTCAAGACGAATGCCCCAGACATCCGAATCACACCTTGGCGATTCACCTTCATTGACGGTAAGCGCGTCCGGCAAACCGGTCAACGCGACGCGCGGTCGGCCTCAAGCTCTTCTTGAGGCTTGTCGAGGACAGTCCCCCGTTCGGCGGCATGCTTGCCGGATTTACTCAGCCGTGTTAATTTTTACTCATGCAAGTAAATCCCTCCACCCAGAGCGCCCTGCAAGAGGTTCAGGCGGAGCTGGGGCTGTCGGTCACCGAGGCGGCCCGGCGGGCCCAGATCGTCGGGGCCACCATCGCGACGATCTCCGATCTCGGCTACCACAAGACGTCGTTCGCGAAGATCAAGGAGCGGGCCGGGCTGTCCAGCACCCGGATCATCTCCTACCACTTCACCAACAAGGCAGGCCTGATGCAGGCCGTGGTCACCACCGCGACCGGGATGAAGGACAAGTTCCTCGAGGAGCGCATCGAGGGCACGACCGATCGTGCCGGGCTGCTGCGCGGCTACATCGAGGCGGAGATCGCCTTCCTCGGCTCGTACCCGGAACTGGTGCGGGTCATGGTCGAGATGGCGTCCAGCGGCTCGGACGCCGAGGGCTGGTTCATGTCGGCGCCGCTCGTCGAGGAGTTCCGGACCGGGCGGCTCGAACGTCAGCTGCGCCAAGGTCAACAGGAAGGCGCTTTCGGCGACTTCGCGGCGGACGTGATGGCGCTGTCGATCGCGCAGGCCATCGACGGCGTCGCGGCGAAGTTCGCGGCGGATCCGAAGCTGGACCTGGAGCGCTACGGCCGGGAGCTGGCGGACCTATTCCTCAAGGCGACCGCGGCCTGAACCGCATTCAGAGGACTAAACGCGTATGAAAGAAGGGGCGGCACCCTCAGGCGCCGCCCCTTCGGTCAAGTTCTCGGGATCAGGTGTCCGCGCCGCGGAAGTCCTCCGGCGAGACCGAATCGAGGAACTCGCGGAACTTCTCGACCTCGTCCTCCTGCTCGTCGGGGATGATGAGGCCCGCTTCCTCCAGCACCGCGTCGACGGCGTGGATGGGCACCCCCACCCGCAGCGCCAGCGCCACCGAATCGCTCGGCCGCGCCGAGACCCGGATGTCCCCGTCGAAGACCAGTTCCGCGAAGAACGTGCCTTCCTTCAGGTCGGTGATGACGACCTGTTCCAGCTCACGGCCCAGCGCGCCGATGACCTCCTTGAGCAGGTCATGGGTCAGCGGACGGGCCGGGCGGACTCCCTGCTGCTCCAAGGCGATGGCGGTGGCCTCGACCGAGCCGATCCAGATCGGCAGGTAACGCTCGCCTTCGGTTTCCCGCAGCAACAAGATCGGCTGATTCGCGGGTAGCTCCACCCGCACGCCGACGACGCGCATCTCGCTCATCGGGCTTCGCCTCCCTCTCGTGCGCACGGGCCGCAACGCTTGTCTCGACGACCAAGCGACGGTAGTCCCGACGCTACCCGTCTTCCGAGCGCTGTGCTCGCTGTCTCCGACATTCCTGGTTCGCCCGTGGCAAACCCGACTCTCACGGTACGGCATAGGGTGCCGAACATTCAGGCATTGACAAGTGACCTCACAACGGCTCCCGGTCTCCCGGAACCGTTCAACCGCCCGTGACAGCCCGTATTCCGGCCTTCACCAAGAGCGTATGCAACGCCACGGTCAAGGCGGCGAGCTCCCGGACGACCTCGTCGCCCCTCGCCTGGGCGTCCTCGTCACGATGCCGATACACCGGGGTCACGATCTGCTCCAGCAGGCCGACCTCGCGGTCCGCCGCGGCCCGGAAGGCACGCAGATGTCTCGGCTCTATACCGAATTCGGTCATCGCTTTCACGGTCTTCGCCACGAGGACCGCGTCGGGATCGAAGAACCCCGCCGCGCCTGGGCGCACCAGACCGTATTGCCGCAGCTCAGCCAGGGTGGCGGCGTCGATGCCGGCCTGGCGGAGCAGATCTTCCTCGGTCAGCCTGATCTCGCGATCGGTCTCGAAGTCCCCGGGGGACGGCAGTCCGCCGTTCTCCCCGGGGGCGTCGAGTGAAACGAGTTTCCGCGGCAGCCTCGGCATCGCCGCTTCCGGCGCGGCACCCCGATCCGCCGCGTCCAGCTGTTCCTTGATGACCTTCAGCGGAAGGTAGTGATCCCGCTGGGCGGACAGGACGAACCGCAACCGCTCCACGTCCGCCGGAGCGAACTGCCGGTACCCCGACGGGGTCCGGCCCGGCTGGACCAGACCCTCCGCCTCGAGGAACCGGATCTTGGAGATGGTGACATCGGGGAAGTCGCCGCGCAGCTGTGCCAGCACGGCCCCGATGCTCAACCCATCGCGCTGCGACGCATCCCGATCAGGCCGCCCGGCCGCCGTCACCGTGCCCCCTGGCCCCCGGAACCCGGGCCGGTCAGGAAGACCAGGCGGAACTTGCCGATCTGCACCTCGTCGCCACCGGCGAGGACGGCCTGGTCGACCGGCTCGCGGTTGACGTAGGTGCCGTTGAGGCTGCCGACGTCGATGACGACGAACTCGCCGCCCTCACGGCGGAACTCGGCGTGCCGCCGGGAGACCGTGACGTCGTCGAGGAAGATGTCGCTGTCCGGGTGCCGTCCCGCACTGGTGGTGTCGCGGTCCAGCAGGAAGCGCGACCCCGCGTTCGGGCCCCGCTTGACGACCAGCAGCGCGGAACCCGCGGGCAGCGCGTCCACACCCTGGACGGGGACCTCGGCAGCCGGAGGAGCCTCAGTGCCTTCGACGTCGGCCAGGAAGTCGGCCCGGAAGACAGAAGTCCGCTCCGGAGACTGCTCCGGGGGAACGCCGGGCCCGTCGTTCGTGCTCACCTGAGCTCTCCTAACGCATGTGTGTTGCCACTACTCAAGAACGTGTGGAGGTCAAACGTACCGTGCCTGATCGAATCTCCGGCCCGCGGCTCCCCCTACTCTTCCCGAAGGGCCACGGCCTGCGGCTATTCCTTGATCAGCGCCTGGTACGCCTCGGCCTCCAGCAGGGATTCCACCGAGCTCGCGTCGTCGAGACGGAGCTCGATCAGCCAGCCTTCGCCGTAGGGGTCGCTGTTGATCAGCTCGGGCGATTCGGTCACCGCGTCGTTGACCGCGACCACCTCGCCGTCGAGCGGGGCGAACAGCTCCGAGACGCTCTTGGTCGACTCGACCTCGCCGAACGCGTCGCCCGAACCGACCTGCTTGCCGACCTCGGGCAGTTCGACGAACACCACGTCACCGAGCTGGTCCTGGGCGTACTCCGTGATGCCCACGCGCACGAGCCCGCCGTCGCGCACGGAGACCCACTCGTGCTCCTCGGTGTACCGCAGTTCTTCTGGAGTGGACAACGCCGCTCCCCTTTCTGATGCCCTCACTCGAAACCGACGCGCGCAGTTTCGCATCCCGCCGGGTCACGCGCCCGGCGCCTCCCGCAAGGCGCGCACGGTCTGGACGATGTACAGCACGCCCGAATAGACGTACAGGACCGCACCCCACGCCGTGAAGGCGTAGCCGATGGGCCGGGCGATCGCGGCGATGTCGGAACCGCCCTGGGTGAGCAGCAGGAACGGGAACGCGTACATCAGCACGAAGGTGGCGCCCTTGCCGATGTAGGTGACCTCCGGCGGGGCGAACCCCCGGCGCCGGAGCAGCAGGACGCAGACGCCGAGGACGGCTTCTCGCACGACCAGCGGGACCACCAGCCACCACGGGATGATGTCGCGGATCAGGAAGGCGATGAGGGTCGCGAGGATGTAGAGCCGGTCGGCGGCGGGGTCGAGCAGCTGCCCGAGCCGCGACATCTGGTTGAGCCAGCGGGCGAGTTTGCCGTCGAGCCAGTCGGTGAGCGCGCTGAACACGAGCAGCGCGAGCGCCCAGCCGTCCTCCTTGGGGCCGAGGAGCAGCCACAGGAAGACCGGCACTCCGGCGAGCCGGAGGATGGAAAGCATGTTGGGGACGTTCAGGGCCTGCCGCAGCAGGGAAGGCTCTTCGCTGGTCACGCTCGGTTCGGGGGGCGTACTCACCCGCTCAGCCTAGCCAGCGGCGGCAGGTCCTCCCGCGTCAGCTGGCCCGGGTGTGCGTCCAGCCGCGGCGTTGCAGGTCCGCGCTGGTCAGCGCCACGGGCCTGCCCCGGTGGTCGGTGCCCATCCAGCGATGGTGTCCCGACGAGTTCTCCAGGACGTACGGGCGGCCGCCACACCAGACGACGGTGCACGGTGCCGTCGGGGGCAGCTCCGCGCTCGCCGGTGCGGTGGCCTGGGGTGACGCGGGGTCGGTCTGTTCGTCGGTCTTCATCGCTCTCACGGTTTCGGTGACGGGGACTGGGACACGCCGGAGCGCTACTTGTCTTTTCGGCAGAACGGGGCCGCGCGTTAACGGCTCGGCGCCGGATTCGTCCGATCGGTTCGCGACGACAGCAGGGTGTTGCCGCGCCGTGAACGGCATATTAATTGTCCACAATGGACAATGATTGAGCGGTCCTCGGGTATCGCGGCGACGGGGGCGCGATAGCCTCCCGCGAATCGAACGTGGCTCAATGCCACGGCATCGGGCCCGGCCGGGTCAGAATGGGCCGGCCACGACCGGCCGACGAAAGGATCGCCTTGCCCGTCTCGACGACCACGGGAACGTGGCGGCGCCTGTTCGCGGTCTGCGCCGTCTGTGCCGCCGCCGGAACGCTCGCCGCCTGTTCGGGCGAAGCTCCGCCACCGAATGTCACTTCGACGCCGGTCTCATCGCCCGCGCTCCCGTCGAGCGCGTCCAGCGTCTCGGTGCCGCCGATCCCGTCGCAAACCGCGCCGAGTCCGTCCGCCGCACCGGCTCCGGCCCCCGAACCGAAACCCGCTGAACCGGTACAGGGTTCCTGCGGAACGGTGACCGCGGCGAGCGGGCTGACCCTGCAGGTGCTCAACGGACCCGGCGTCTCCTGCGCGGAGGCGACCGGGATCGTCGATGCGTTCCACAAGAGGATCGCCGGACGCCAGTCCGCCGGCTCGGACGAGCCGGTCAGCGAGACCGTCGACGGCTGGCTGTGCGTCTCCGGCGCTCCCGCCGCCCAAGGCGGCACCAGTTGCGGCAAGGGCGAGCAGAACGTGTTCGCCGCCGTCGTCCCCGTCGAATGAACCATCCCCGAGAAGAAGGGCCCATGAAGAGCCTCGCCGTGCTTCCCGCCGCGCTCGCCGTCGTCCTGCTGAGCGGTTGCGGCGCCGATCCCGCGCCCGCGGCCGCGCCGCCCCCGTCCTCCCCCGCCACGGCCGACCAGGCCCTCGCCGGATCGCCGTGCGGGGAAGTCGCCGGATACCAAGGCGCGAAGAACAAGGTCGTCGTCCGAGGGAAGACCGACTGCGCCGAAGCGACGCAGGTGCTCAAGGACTACTTCGCCAAGCTGACGCCCGCGGAAGCGACGTCACCGCAAGGTCCGGGCCCGGTCGTGGTCGGGGCATGGACCTGCGGGAGCGGGCCGAACGATCCGGTGACGAGCTGTTCGACCGAGGACGAGCGGCAGATCGAAGCCACCCGGAGCTGAGCGTCAGCCACTCTTGGCGCCGTACGTGGTGCAGGCCTCGAACTTCTGTCGCGGTTTCGAGAACCCGCCGTCCCGCGGCGCGGTCACCGAGGGTGTGACGGGTTTGGCCGCCTCTGCCCAGTCGCGGGCGGATCGTCCGCGCTGCGCGGACACCTTGAGCAGTTCCCGCCTCGGCCTGCCGGTCGTTCAACTCTCGCGACGTCGCTTGCCCACGTCCAGCCGGTACAGGAGAGACCCAGCGCGCCGCCCACCGAGACCTTCCAGATCAACGGCGATCTCGACCCGTAGGCGAATCCGTCACCGATGTCGGCACCAAGGAAGCTCCAGACGAGACCGAAGATCAGCAGAAAAGGAGAACGGTCGAAAGCACCGCCGAAAGAACTCCGGTTTTCCGCGCGTTTTCCGGAACTGGAGTCCTTTCGTCGTTCACCGGAGTCTCAGCTCT
>Ga0307518_10003007_pt1 | contig 12211 bp, 11 predicted proteins | sample 25_EM_MG_FD_203889 | JGI IMG/M metagenome (GOLD analysis project Ga0307518, IMG submission 203889) | Populus trichocarpa ectomycorrhiza microbial communities from riparian zone in the Pacific Northwest, United States - 25_EM | ecosystem: Host-associated > Plants > Roots > Unclassified | place... | reverse complement strand
AGGCTCATAGGTAGCAAGGTAAGGCAACCGAATCACACGGATCCAAAGAAGGAAAAAAGTTCTGTCGTCAGTCGTTCCCACGATATAAGGTCCTCCCAGAACCCTTTGCTCTTCGAGCAAGGGAATTCTCGGAGCCTCCATATATAGTCTCCCAAAGCCCACCCTGATGCATATGATAGAGAAAGATACTTATAAGAGTCGTTCCTCTAAAATCCAGACTTACGACGCCGAAGAGTTGAAGGCTTGAAGCTCGAAAACAAGTTCTATCGTATTCGGTGCTACGATAAGCCACTGATGAGCATCAGGGAAGTTAGCTGCTACTACATACATAACTTTTCCCATTACATACACGGTTTCCCTCGTTGACAGGGGCGTCACGCTAACGTAGTGGCTCCGCTACACGTCTTTTGGTAAGATTGCCTTTTCTCCCTCATGTTATAAATACTGAGCGTTCGCACTGCTTAGGTAGGCCCATATTGGTGCTCTTGCTCAAAGGATATTGCTTTATGCCAATCACCCTTACCAGTTTAACCTTGGATGTTCTGAAAGCTGCAAGGGGTGAGTGACGTTCCTACCTCAACGTCCGTGTAATCAACTGTGAACAGCTGGGACGACAGTCTTGCAGAGCTTTGGAATATTACTGGGAATATTTCGATTTTCGTTTCGGCTTCAAATACAACGACTGTGGTGGGAAGATGCTTGGGCACTTGCTGCATTGTTCTTTGCACTGACTTACTTAACGGGGACCTGGATCTATACAGTGGAGCGTATGTAATTTGGTTTGCATTGCTTGATGGTTAAATCTCACACAACCTTTAGCCAGTCCAATATCGACTATCAGATTCTGGTTGTATGTCTTCTCATTCAACATCGTGATATGGTATGGTGCAAGGTGTCTTTCATCTTTATGCTTCTAATGGCTTTATCCTCAAGGGTTGTCCGCCTTAGTATTTTATTTTCCGTCTTACGCATTGTCTATCCGTCTCAGAGACCGCGGCGCGTGATGTGTATGATTGTGGTGGTGTTCGCTATGATGTTCCTTTCCTTTATGGGGGCAAAAGTTTGGTTTTACACTCATGATTTAAGCTGGACACGGCAGCCCAGCATGTTTAATAAACTGGCCCTTCCTTTAGGGTGGAACTTGGCAATATACGAACTGGCTAGTGAGTTCTATTAGTCCCGCTAACCCTCCAGTCCTGATGGAAAGTGCGCAGGCGACTTCATAGCGGATGTTATTCTGATTGGACTTCCGATCCGGCTTTTATGGAGTGTTAAGCTCCCGAGGAAGCAGAGAAGGATGATCTTGCTGATATTTGCATCAGGCTTTATCGTCACCATTACATCTCTGTTCCGTGCCATTTGTCAGATTGGAAGTATCTACCCTTTGGTGGTCCTTTCCATGGATGTTGAGGTGAGGACCTATACCGTACACTCGAATTGCACCTTTACACCTCGCTTAGGTTGGATTCTCAATCATCATGTGTAATTTGCTCGTTTTCGTGACGTGCATCTACTGTTATGGTCGTTCTTCTTCGGTATCAATTTCGGAACAGAGCGAATCAGATGAAAAAGACGATGACTATACGACGCGGCGACGCCCCCAGACGACTAAGCTACTGACAACGCATATTGAACTCGGTGGGACAGGTTACTCATCAGACAACGTGTTGTCCACGTGCCAAGAGGAGTGTAGCAGTGATATACCCTCGTCATCCAGAATGCACGAACATCCAGCGCGAGACGGCGAATGGGAGGAGAAATACTTCAGATGATTGATCATCCGTCGACGCGCTGTCATTGCTATTATCTGTCCCATTTATTTTGTCGTGCATTGTGTACCATGTATGTTTCTTATTCTATCTCTCGCGCGATCAACGTTTTGTGTGCTGCATTGTTTTCCATCCCTCAAACTCTTCCCCCCAGGGAGCTTTCATCCTAAGTATTTACACTTCGGGTCCCACGAAGTCTCGCTTGCTTCACGCGTATTAACGTACACATATCCCCCCAAAAGGGAGTAAGATTATTATATTCATGTTAGTGTCTAGCCTCCCGATGAACAAATTATCAGTCCTGTTCAACCAGGTGATCCCAAAATCTGAGGTAAGAAAGATATTCATTACTCTAAAATCGTATTTCAACAAATGCTTACCATATGCTGGGGTCTTTCTAACATATGGTCTCTTGGCAGGAATATCAACCCAATTATACCGGTGAGCGAAGGCAAGCGGAGGCATATGTGATCCCCACATGAACTTGGCAGACTGGAGCTGGAGGCGGCATGGAACCGACCCTGAGACGTGCGAAAGAGTTTGACAGACCGTGCGATACAAGCACAACACATCAACTAAATGTTTCAGAGAGTTTCAGAGTTGCTTACATACCTTCTCAGTGTCTGCTTCTCGCTTTTTCTCAGATGGCGGCCTTGGAGAGTGCTATGTACTTAATACGCAAGGCCACTTTAAAGGGGCCACCTTGCAGGTTGGTTCCCAGGGAATTTCTCATCGACACGGTTGTATGTCATGGTCCTGCTATGTGCTGGGAGATAATCAAATCGTATGCACCTTGACAGTTGGATGAGCGTGGAAATGGGACATCGTCACATACCGAGCCCCGTTTCAATGAGCATCATGTATGGCAGGACCAGATATAATACTAAGACCGGAGGCGGGTAGTAGAAACTGCCAGAAACGACGATGGACGTGCGGGATCGTTCTGGACGATAGGGAGCCATACACCCTGGTACGCCGCACCAAACATCTGGAGGTGCGAGAAAGCCTTGAGCGAGAAGTACGGTAGCACCCATCAAACTTTCAATACGTACCTGTGAGGTCAAAGTTTTGTTTCGACAATTAGTAGATAACAATGATTGTAAGTGGCCTTCACGTTTACGCTGTGAAATAGGGTTCAATTCGTCATTCTGGTCCCATATTCATTTGCTTTGCCTTAGACGGAAGCCACAAGGAAAAAAGGATACGTACATGAAGTGTTACCCGTGCAATCTGTGCGGATAAAGCAGGACGAGCGAAACCTATCCGACAAACTTATCGAAGGTTAGAACTCGCAAGTGTGACCCCGTGCTCACAAGAGATGACCGTAGAGAAGAGAATAAAACCTTGGGTTGCGAGGACGTGGTGTGCCACTTCTCTTGATCATGAACTACAAAGGCTGAGCAAGAGCGCAAGAGTACTTAGTCGTCATAAATGTGGTTCGTTCGTGAAAAGAGTTGGAGTGCCGAAAGGTATGATCATAACTCTGTCCTGGTCCAACAGGCTGAGGTCCGGAAGTATCTATGCTCATGTAATAGCGGCAAACGCCGGTGCGGGTACCTCTCTTTTCCAGTCTACATACCTGTCCTCCACCTCCTAATCGTAGTCAACAAGCCACGGTGAAATTGAATACCCAAGCACACCCGGTGGCGATGTTAGTGATTACCCCAGCCATGGTCCTATATGGTAAAGTAGCAGACGGAATTCGCTGCGTTTTCATCAACTCAGCTCGTTACAGTGTTGTCAAGCTCCCTCCACGAGGACCACATGTTGAACTACTGTAATGGTCATATAGCACGAAGGCGGGATGACCCATTCCGTTTGCTATTCTATACCGTAATTCTACAACCTCATGATGCTCCAATACAGGAGCTCTGCTTTATTATCCATGAAAACGAGCTCCTTCAGCTCAGCCTTGACCTGCACCTTGCCCTTTTCAAAGACCGTTCCATCCCACATCTCCTCCCAACTCTCCGCGGAATGCGCAAAGAGGTCATATTGTGTACCGTGGACGATTTGTGTAGAAACCCCCTTCTCTTTCTTACTTACCTGGAGGCCACAGATTATAGACCCTGGCTGCGGAGACAGCAACCCTGCAAGAGCACGAGCGAGATGTAACTGTTTCTCTTCATCAAATAGATGGAAGAAGGCGGATGCGTTGATAACCGAACAGTGACCGTGAAGAGGATTCAACGACGTCAAGGCTGACAGGTCTGGAAGTGGTTCTCGTGTGGGTCCTCGTGCAGGGGAGACGACAGAAAGCATATCAGGATCGAGTGCATCTCCCGGGATGAAATGTGCCGGCCACGTCTCCTTTGATGTCCTGAACAAGACGTGACTGAGTTCTAGGAATTCTAATTTTTCAGTGAGTGTCAGTAACACTAACAGAGACTGGGATGGGGGCTTGACCAACCTTTCTTCAGGTCCGATGCAATGATATTGCGAACTGGGAATCCATCAGCTACGACTTTCCTCGCGTCTGTGGCGACTATCTATGGAGTCAGAGCAAATAAATGGTATCTTGGTGGGAGGCACCCACAGCAACAGCCAATATCGAGGAAAACGGCATCTTTGCGCTCGCGCCCAATCCTAACAATGTCTTCGTAGATTGGTTGCTTCGAGATTCCCATCCTGCATATAACGTATCGGTGAGCTACAGAGAAGGCTATCTGTGAAGTATTTCACGCACCGCAGGAATCCAAATCCAAGGATACAAGGATACGGTGCAACCTAAATTTCCGGTAGTCAGCACGGGCGGTAGGGAAACCGAGATAAATCTGACCTTGTAAGCCCTTTCCTGTGCCATCAGGATATGTGTCTTCAGTTCCTCGTCATTATTAATCCTAGTTGCGGCTTTGAAAAATGCTGCCTCTGCCTCAGAGAGGTAGTAAAGGCTGGGGTCAAGAACGGGGACTTCGCGAACGTAGATGGATTTATTGTCACCGAAGGGCACCTCATGAGCCTGCGTGGTATCATTCGATGCCATGGAATATGAAATGTTGGTGAGCAAAGGATGGTGGCGTTGATCCGTATTGTGTCTTCATTTTATGGGCAGGAGGTGTTCGAGAGGCTGTGATCACAAGCCTCATTTAATCAGCCAAAAATCCAAATAACACTAGCCTGCTAGCATTGCTGTGCGGAAGGGTAAAGTTGTAACACAGCCAACCAAGAATGACTCTGACTCATCTGTTTCATGTCTGGGCGCACACTGCACCAACGTGTCTGAATATAGAGGCATGACGGGTTGTCGGACTTATCGCTCAGATTTAGCATAGAGGTTACTACATTAGTGGATCCTCGGAGTCGGTATGTGTGTCTATTCGAAGAGCTTGCCCTTTGAGTGACATCCCGCTTCAATTGCCGTCTTACTCAGGGGTAGTACTAGCCTGCGTCCATGTCGGAGCACTGTCAGTCAGCATCCGGGCAGGCTTTCTTACTGCAATATGCGCAGTCCTCGACGCAGTGACTTCTTACGATCGATCTATATCCACTCTTTGCATTCATATGCAGTGGAATTATTCCAAGTGATATAGTCATTCACCATGTAAGTGACTTGTTCTGTTCTGGTACCTCAATTACAGCTCCATATCATACCAGTCACTTCGTCTTCAGCACCCCCTCCCTTTGAAGGAACGAGTATCTTCCTTCAAATCCTGAGAGCCTTTGTCTATGTGAGACTATCAGCACCCCGCCTGGTGCTCAGTACATATGCTTATCAAACCTCAATGCGCGCATTACAGTAAGAAAGACTGAAATATCAACAGGTCAATGATTGTGATCGTCGCTGATAATTACCGATGTGGAGCTCCATCCGAATCAGTAAAGCTTATTCCCGGAACGATTATCGATGCAAATGCATCGCACCTCGCAAATGTACAGAAAGCCGGACTGGTCACCGCTGTTCGTCCCAACTGCACTCTATATTCGACCTCCGCCCAACTATATTCACCGTTGGAGTGTAGGTCCACAGAAGTCGGTTACCCACCGCAGTACGTCCATCGCCCAACGCGGTACACCAGAAGCCGATATTCTTGTCCGAACCGAGCGTGACCGTCCGGCTTTCCATACAAATGGGAGGGTCACCACGACGAAGGGGAAAATCATTAAGGTTCCCGTAGTACGTACTAGGGTTGCTTACATAACCTACTTCAATATCCCCTTTGCCTTTTCGGTGTGCTCAGCTTACAATGACGGCCAACTTATACTCGTACTGTGACCTGCTGTACAAGCCATGTCCTCAAATGAACGCAGTTTGATAGGATCGGTAGTGGAACGCAAGACACCAAGTTCGCTTACGGACGCCTCATCGTCGAGATTCGCTGCAACACCTGGTACTGGGTTTCCTGTTGTGCAACATAGATCCAAGACCGCGTTCGCGCGCGGGAGGGAAGAGGCAAAAGGAAAAGATGGCACAGATCGATTGAACCAAGTGCCTTCCGTAGGTCCGCCCAAGGCAGCCCCGCCAACGCCAGAAATCAAGCCCATCCCCGCCAACGTCGAGGACTTGCGACGTCAAATCAGTGAGGAAAACGAGCAGAGAGTAGCAAGCATGATGCCAGAGGAGATAGAGAAGGGACGACAAGCGATCCTTGAACAGCTTGGAAGCGGCACCAGCGATCTGTTGAAGCGTGTTCACGAGGTCAGGCTACGCAAGTTTGCCCGAGAACAGACTATCCGGGATGCAGATACAGAGAAGTCAGCGGAGAAAATGTGCAGTTCTGACTCGACAAACGGGCAGCCCCTCATCATTGCGCATCCCAAGCCGGTATTACCTTCACTGGGAGCCCGACCAGGCATCCTCAGAGTGAAAAGTCTCGAAAACATATCTCAGACCGGTAAAGCATTTTAATTTACTGTGTATCTGGTCAGTCCCTCACGCCAACTGTTAGCAACCACACCTATATTGGTGAAGAGAAGCAGCACCCGTCCGCCCAGCAGAACAGGCAGGAAGCTGCGTTTTGCCGAAGTCACTCTGAAAGACATACATATTTATGAGTCTGCACCTGTTTCCCCAAAGCGAGCGGTCCTCGCACTCCCACCGCCTCCCGATAAACCGGACAGCTCCATAATCTCACTTGGAACGTATAAGGGAGTGCCCGCGAAGCGGCCCCACCCGAGCGACAGCCCCTCTGATGAGAAAGAGAGCACAACTGTAGCCAGCACCTCCAAACCAGAGGAGGGTACGCCAGAATACATTCGGCGACATTTCTTTCCAGATGCTATCGCGAACGATCCCAATCTCCAGTGGATGCAGCCCTCGACCTCTTCCAACTCTTCAGAGTCTCGCTTTGACCTCAATGGTGCATTAATACCACCACTACTCTCCGAAACTTTACCATCTCATCTTGGACTGCATCATCATGCCGAGGGGAACCACGCCGGTTATACGCTCGAGGATATTTTCCTTTTATCGCGGTCCAGTGTTCCCGCGCAGCGCGCATCTATGCTTGGCATTCTTGCAAAGATTGCTCATAACCTGGGTGAGCACGGTAAGGCGACAGAGGTTGCCGGGAAAGATGATCTGCGCAAGCGTATCCTCGCTGCTGGTCTTGCTGCTATACATGAACGCGGTAGCGTTGTCGCTATGGCGGTGGAGATAGTTTGGGAGTGCCTTGTCGTGTGGGACAAGATTGCGACCGATCTTTCGGATGTCGAACTTCACCTTGCTCCTGATGTCATTTCCTTGATGCAACCTGAGCATTTATTGCCCATCATCGCGGAGACGTTGCTGCAAGCGGTGCTTCCTCGCGAAACTCTCGAGCAGTTGCTGGATATCACCTACCGAATTGCTCAGGAATCCAATGAACTGGCCGAGATGGTCATGAACACGCCTCGCCTCGTACCTACTATTGTCCAATGCTTCCTCTTAACACCAATTCCACCTTCAGACGGTGCTCCCCTTCCGAATCCCTTGGCATTGCGGCTCCTTATTATCCTTGCATCCGCCTCCCGCTCAAACGCTTCAGTCCTACTCGAACCTGCAGACTGCCTCCTTCGATTTGTAGCATTGTTACCTGATTCATCGTCCTTTCCTGTACCACTCGCAGCATCGCTCCTGAAACAAACACTCCGCTTTTATAGAACGTTAGCTTCTTATGGTTTATACGCGCACATTGCAACCTCGGCCTCACAGTATTTCACCGCCCTCGGCTCATACGTCCGTTCCCCACCACCTGCGACACTGAGTTCGAAGGCATGGGCGCAACTTCGGGCATCATGGGCATCCCTTATTGAGGCGTGGATTGTCTGCGCCACTGATCCCCATTCTACAAGTCCTCCGCACGAGATCCTGTGGAGCCAAGTGTCAGGATGGGGATGGGCTGCTGACGTGAGGTCACTTCGGAAGGATCTTGCAAATACTGAATTGGATTGGGAAATGTGGAGCGCCTTGTGGAACGCTGATGCGGCATGGCTGGAGGGCTCTAGGGTAAATGGAGTGAAGGGCGGAGAAGGGGAACGCGCGGAAGTTCTGGACATCATCAAGCCTGGATTCGAGGCCGAAAATGGGTTGGAGAGTAAGGTTGTCAGGCTCGCTCTCCACGCTCTGAAGGAGTCTCTTGATGCTCCGAATGGTGAATCTGGCGTAGAAAGGACCCTCAGGTTGGTCATCGTGCCAGCCCAAGTCCTCTGTTCGTCGGTGCGGCTGTGGTTTGCTTGCTTACCCCCTGTTAAAGATGTCCCGTTTGGCTCCCCTCCGTTCGCCCTCCCCTTTGGGGACCTGTCGGATCTTTGTGCAAAGCTGGTAACGCATTCTATTTGGTCGTTACCTGAGAAGTGCGGATCATATCTCCAAGTCCATCTGAGACCTCTCACCTCCCTACTTGCGTATTTCCACCAACTCTCTCGCCACATTCCCGGTACGGGGCCAGATCTCTGGCTAGCTCAGGGCTTTTCGATACTCACACGACTCATTCCTGGGGACGAAAGTCCTGCTCTCGCTATGACAAAAAATTGCAACTCGCTTGTCACGCCCCACTTCGCAGGATTAGATTCACAACTTCCCCCTATCAACATTGACATTCTTAAACCGTTCTTCGAGCATACCATCCGTCCCAATCCGGGTGTGTATATTGGTCCATATCACATCACTCCAGAGAGTATTTCCCATAGTACAACCCTTCGGCTTCCAGGTCTGTGTCCTTCCGACGTGCCAACAGATCTGGCCAAAACTGGCCTTCTCCCCCGTGATTGGCTTACGGCTCCGCTCACACACCTTCTAAGATCGGGCACGTCCCCCGTCTTCCGTGCTCTCCCACTCAATTGGGACGCCTCCGAGGTAGATGTCGTTCGTGCAATGCTGCTCCTTCTCTATGTGTCGCGCGGCGTACTTCAGCGCTGGGGGCTCGCGACGTTTTCCCTTGGGCCCTCCGAGACGGTGTTCGCGTGTATGAGGGTGTGCATGCTTGAGCATGGTGTAGGGGGTGGCAAGTCTGGAATGGACTCATCAACGGAAGTATTTCGGGATGATGCAGTGGAGAGATTTATGGGGTGGTTACTGGACCCGTTCACGCCGAAGCAATCTTCGGCGCCCGTGGCCACGGAGGTCGATACGCCTCCTCTGCCTCCACTTACTCCCCAGAACTATTTGGAGCTTGCTTCCCAGACGTTCCTCCACCAAACGCGAACGCCATTCTACCAGTTCTATACAGAACTTGTGTCGCTGTACACCTCCGTGTCTTTTGCGCACACCCTCTTTGGGGCGCTCTTACTCCCACCGCTGGCCATGCGATACGCGGCGGATTACCGCAGACTAGTGTGGTGTGAGAGCGGCGATGGTGGTCCACGAGCCTCTAGCACGGGCGGGGACGGTGCAGTGAACGAGATTGTGAAGACCGTACGTCTCGGGTTGGAGCTTGTCCCTTGTTGTGGGTTGGGATGGCCAGGGTGGGATGGCTTTTCTGTGTTCCCGGACGTGAGGGAGTACCTGTACCCTGTCGAAAGAGACGGCAGGGTCATCGGCGCGTATCTTCAAGCACTTCTTGCGGGTAAAAATGCGCCAGAGGGGTTCTTGCGCCTCGTTGCCGTGCACCATGTTGCATGTACTGTGTGGCCAGACCTGCAGAGGCTTGTGGGCGAATGTGAGGGTACGGATGCAAGTATAGCCGACGATGGGGCTACTGCTGTGTCTCCGGTATCAGGCGGTCTTAATCCACCTAATACTCCCTCTGCCGCAGGATCAAGATTGCCATCAGGGGCAGTGAACAACGGACCAAAGTTACTATGTCTGCTTCTGAACTCGGGCGATGGTCCTGCCGTGTGCGATATCTTGTTGTATCTTCAGAGCCCACGCGGTGCATTCGTGGGACCGCCCGCATGCTTTGGAAGCGGTGTGGGCGAGAGCCTTGCGAAAGGTGCATGGCGCATGGAGAGGATAGAATATGTGCGTGGAGTATTTGGCGATGATATGGCTGATCGGGTCAGGACCATCTCCGAGCAGAAGCGAGATTGACGGGTGTAGAGACGGGTGTAGAACTTCCATATGTACGTTCATTGTGATTGAAGATACCACATCTTATCTATTGTGCTTAATGTGTCTGAACCTGTCCGGTTCTGACATCATCAGTGTAAGAAGGCCACGTATAGTCCATCCGGGCGTAATTGTGTTTAATCCACTACCTAATGTTGTGAGGCCTCATCAATGACCCATTGATCAGGGAGCATAGCAGCGGGCGGGCTGTTATATATAGTCTAACCTTCTTATAGGTGTCAAACATAGTGGAAGAAATGTCAGGAGCTTAACACCGTTTCACCTTGCTTGATTGTTCACGTCCTCCATAGCATGGTAGTATGAAACACCAGTGAGCAGTTCCTATATTATACGTGTGTACAAGCACAGGATATGAAGCGAGGCGATTTCTGGGATCAATCTGCAGTAACGGATCCAATGCTGCGCAACGATGCATACTGGGTATCGGCTGGTCCGGTGCCAGGATCCACGATAACGAACCATCTGCGCACTCCACCCTTACCTCTAACAATTGCATCGATCTTCTTTCTGAGTTCCGTTTGGATTGTACTGACCAGGTTCCCGTCGTAGTTACGATATCCATTGTTTGAACCAGCTTCAAGCCGGGGATGCATCAGAATGACAGGCACGCATAAACGGCGCGCGACATCACATATTTTCAGGAGATGATCAGTCGAGGCTGGGATCGGTGGACAGCCTGGGCTAGTGAAAGTAAAGGCGTCGTTTATGCAGTTTGCTCCAGCCAGCACAGCAGCTTCCGCTACTTCCGACCGGAAAGTATCAATAGATATTAGGACTCCTCGGACGCTCTCATTGTCTTGAGAGCGAATGGCCCTGACGACAGGAACTACCTGGTTAATCTCCTCATTCTCAGAGACGGATTCCGCGCCCGGACGTGTGGGGTATCCACTAATACTGATGATGTCTGCCCCGGATTCAACAGAGGTGGCAACATATTCCACGGCACCATCGGAAGACGAATCAGGAGTTACATGAAGAGTAGCCACGATATGAGTTTTGGGTGGACCGGGCCTTCCCTTCGAATTGGTGGAAGCGACTGTCCAGTACTTAGCAGTTGACGGCACCGAGATGAATCCACAAAGAGTGGGGGTAGTGGCACAAGGGTATTTGGGGAAGGGAAGCACCTTGAGCATTGGCCAATCATCACATGCCTGCTGAGACAGGACGTTGTTAAGAAGCGTCTTCACAGTTTTCCCATATATCGGATGCACGAAATCAGGGATTATGCTATCCATGGTGTTAAGTAACGTGTGGTTCACCTGTTTCCTTTGGTTCAAGACTTACTCATTTAGTGGGCGGAGAACAAATTCTCTTTCGGACATTCGTGGATGAGGGACAACTAATTCGCCAGTAAGGTTCTCCAAATCGTGCCTGTTGTTTTCGGGTCTGGTATCGACAATGCTGTCATCATAGAACACGATGTCGAGGTCAACAACACGCGGGCCATATCGGATGGATGGCACTCTTCCTACCGCGTCTTCTATTCTCTTCAACAAGCTAAGCAGCACAACTGGCTCAAGGTTTGTCTCGATCTGCTGACGTGTTAGAAATAAGTAAATGTATGGGAGATGAGTGAACACACCATACATGCACAGTTAGCAAAGCGCGGTTGGTCAGTGACATACATTGGGGCAGTTTCATACATGAAACTGGTGTCAACAACAGACACCCTTGTTGCGTTGCCCAACCCTTCTAGAAGAATCATTGGGACTTCGAGAAGGTGCAGTGCGGTCTCGATGTTCGCATATCTATCCCCGAGGTTCGATCCCAGTGCAATGGCAGCAATATGAAGATCTGAACTCAGAGGGCATTGAATATCACTGGATGAAATTGATAGTACTATGATCAGTGAAAGCCAGATTGCTAGACGGATCGTAGCTGGTACATTGCAGAGCTAGCCATCGTGGGAGGCAGGGATGTGTTCGCCTAGTGGAGATGGATTGGATTGACTGACTGC
>Ga0307518_10003006_pt1 | contig 12214 bp, 10 predicted proteins | sample 25_EM_MG_FD_203889 | JGI IMG/M metagenome (GOLD analysis project Ga0307518, IMG submission 203889) | Populus trichocarpa ectomycorrhiza microbial communities from riparian zone in the Pacific Northwest, United States - 25_EM | ecosystem: Host-associated > Plants > Roots > Unclassified | place... | reverse complement strand
TTGTAATAATAACTGATCCCCCTTGTGTGCTGTAGTGATGGAGGCTACTCCATGTGAAACAGGTAAGGAACGGCAACACGCTGTAGCCTGCCGGGGGACTAACACTCTTATTATAGTACATGCATCTTAGCAAGCACGGCTTGAAGTCACGGCCCCCCTGCCTGTTGTCAGGACCATGGAGAGTGGAGGAAGTCTCGGAAAGGCATTTAATGACCCTTTGCCATGTATGTCATTGCACCAGACAATGTCATCGCCATAGACTAACCCAATTGCAGATCTACCTACACAGTTTCACCCCCAGGGCAGGTGACTGAGACCACATGCAGTGCAGAGAGTAGGCCATAATATTGACCCAGAGGAAGCATTCAACCTGCGTTGAAGGGTATATCCCTTGGATTTTAATGCATCCATGGCTGAGCCTACAGTGGCCATGTCTCCAGCCTCCGGCAGGCTATTGGCTGCTGAAGAAGGTCACATTGGTGTATGCTCTGGGGATGAAGTGATGATGCTGGATCCTCCTGTGGGCGAACATCTAAGAGAGCTGCACCTAGGTCAAGCACGCCGACCTCTACCTTGCCATCAAGAGACGTCACTCCCCAGTAGAATATATAGTGGGGATGCTCGGTTTGGTTACAAGGGAGTTCCGTTGCACCTTGGTGCTATCAACACCAGCTGGTATGACCCTTTAGGCAGAGGTGCAGAGGTCCGCTATGGCCCCTATCATCCCCAATACATCCTTCCACCGCCATTTGCACCACATCAGTATACAAGTTATGCTAATGACCCGACAATACATCTGCAACCCAATGCGATGGGACGTGGGCACTATGCCAACGCACCTCCCCCTTTCGACAGCCCACATGCTACTGAATATGACAATCCCAATGGTGACCGTGAGTCACCTGCCTATCAACATGCCCACCTTTACAACCCGATGTCATCCAACGCTGCAGCAGTGGGCCCAAGTCAAGAAAGTACCAAACATTCTGCAGGGGGGACTGTCACCTGCTTAGAAGTCATATCAGAATCATCCGACCTGCCAGCTGGTGATACCACAGACAGCAGTCACACGTAAGGGACTAATTTGAGCATGTCTCCATTCCATCTTTGTTGGTACTAATATCCCAAAAATCATCATTTCAACAGTGACCGTTTATTTTGACATTTGTGTCCAGATGAAGCCATCTGTGATCCATCCTGTTGTCATTATTCATACCCCGGTGCACCTGCTTCAACAGCAATAGCCACATCTTCATCTCTGTTTTATATCTCGTCATTAAAGCAGACCTGTTACATATATTGTCACTCTGGGCTGTATTGAATACGAGCTACTTAGAAATACATAACCTCCCGAGAGCCTCCTCTGGTGAAGTGTAAAGAGCCAGGTGTGACGCTGAAATCCGCACATAGCAGAACAGTTAGTGACCTCAGAAGAGCCTTTGACGACCCTTGCACGATGGATGACGGAGGATCCAGGCGTGATCGTGATAACCCGCTGGGAGGGTGGCCAAAGAGGGTCTGAAAGCGCGCCAGCTATATCAGGAACTTGGTGGGAATGGCGCCGAGGGAGGGAGTCTTTCAGATAGGTTTCGTCCTACAAGGAAACCCCTTCTGAAGACCGTGGGAACCTCCTAAAACCCGTGCCTAAGGTGCACCTTGCTGTCGTAGCGTGGGAAAGCCGACCGTGGTAGCTGTGTGTTTTGCACGTGTTGCAACAGCTACCTGCCGCTGTTCGCTTTCGACCTCTAACGGTGAAATCTCATCTTTCAACAAAGCTTGTGTTCTTCATTTCATCAATGGCCAGCAATCAGTTCAATATTCGTCGCTCTAAGCTGAAACCTTGGAAAACCAAACCCATTCAGGGCACAACGAACTCTGAACCGTTGGATCTGGTATGCACAAGTTGTCTCTCCACAGAGATTGTCTTGAAAACTAACAGGATAACAACCACAGTACTCATCTCCAACCATTACTTCGAATACCCCGCAGGCATCCAGCGAAATCGCCCAGAGGAAATCAGCGAGGTTGAAGAAATTATTATCATTTAACTGGTCCAACCGAAATATCGCGAGTTCCTCCGTAAGGGTGGGCCCATCTGTCGAAGCGGAACTACCCCCAGCTCTCCTTGAGGTATGAGATACAGCTCTCATATTATGAGTATTGGCCCGCTGAACCCTTACCCATGATCGATGCTGCCCACAAACAGCTTGGCACAACAGCACCTACGCAATGTGGCGTCGAGTTTGTTGGTGGGATCAACGCTGCCGTATCTCAGACAGATACCATCAGTTCGACATATACCCAATCGCTTAAGACTTTCAACACCGTCAACAGTACTATTGCCAACGCACGATTTCTTCCTTTCCCTGGCGTATCAATCAAACTGACGCTTTTATGCAGATCCACCCCTACACCCAGATGGCATTGGGTGTTCTCAGCAGTGCAGCCCAGGTGCGTCCCGCTCTTGCCGATGTGGCACGCAACTCATACCATTCTCATTAGTTGATTATTACTCAAGCGAATCTGGACAGTTCGATCTCCAGCTTACTTGCAAAAGTACAAAGTGTCTATGAGTTCCTTCTTGAAGAGGGCACCCTGTCCAGTCTCGATGCAATGAAAGATATTCTCGGAGATATCGCCCGAGTGATCAGCAATTGCACCCAGTTCATCAAAGACTATTCTGAAATAAAGAACTTCTGTACGCCAATCTGAGTGGTTTTCTAACAACGTTCTGACCAGGTGTCACTGTAGGGAGACGACTCGGAAAGAATATTCAGCTGAAAACACAGACCGCCATTGGTGACTACAACAAGACATTAGACGAACTGATGCAACAATACCGTAATCGTGCAGCTCGCGACATCCACGTCGAGGTCGTCTACCACGTTCTCGAAGACTCGAACCTGAGCGGTCTGGCGTATGCAGCCGACGTGGGACTCAAAGCGACGAAGAAATGCCTAGATGGTACGAGGATAGAAATTCTGCAGGAGATTGTTGACTGGATCCACGACACGGACGTTAATGCTCCGCGGGTCTTCTGGCTTCATGGCCAGGCCGGAAAAGGAAAATCCGCGATCGCCCACACTATTGCACTGTGGTCAAAGGATGTTGGAGGACTCGGCACCTGCTTCTGCTTTGCCCGCGACAGAATGGTGGAACATCTGGAAAACAAAATGTTTTCAACCATTGCTCGCGACCTCGCTAACTGTGACCCCACATTTCGGCGGGCGTTGGCTAGAGCTATCGAGGTTGACAATACACTCCAGACTACGAGCGACGTGATGCAACAGTGGGAGAAGCTTCTTCTGGGACCTTTGTCGATGGTCTCGGGTAGGATAGTGGGAAACATTGTTTTGGTGATCGACGCGTTGGATGAGAGTGGCGATCACTCCGCGCGAGAGCACATCCTGTCTGTGCTCACATCAATGCAAGGCACTTCTCTCCCTTCTAACTTCCGGATACTTCTCACATCCCGACCATTGTCTGACATTATGATGGCCCTCCGCGGTGCTCGGCATGTGAAAGCGATTTCTTTGGACGATGTTGGCGCTATATTCACTGAACGCGATATTCGTCTTTATGTGTCCAAGATGGTCAAAGGTTTCGGGAGCATCGATGCGAGGGAAATTGAGCATATTACTCTGAAGGCGGATGGGTTATTCGAGTGGGCTCGACTTGCCTGCGAGTTCATCAGACCGAGTGCTGGTGAAACGTCCGAGGAACGCTTCGCGAACTTGATGGTACATGCATCAGGGGAAGGGGCAACCCTTTTAGACGGCATGTATCATTCAATCCTCGAGAGTGCGGTGGGACGAAGCCTAACAGCTCTCATGCGATTCCGCTCCACGATGCAGCAGATTCTTAGTACCTTGGAGCCACTCCCCATGGACGCATTGTATGCGATGCGTATCAACTTCCCACACAAGCATGACTGTTTTAATGTGGCTGTCATTCTCGACTCCATGGGTTCGTTGCTAAGTGGCGTTACCGATCACACCAAGCCCATCCGGCCATTGCACGCGTCCTTTTATGACTTCTTAACTGATCAGTCTCGGAGTAGGGACTATTTTGTTGGCGCGTCTAGCATTGATGCTGATCTAGCCATTGCATCACTCTATGTCCTTCGTGGTGGTCTATCCTTCAATATCTGTCGGCTGGAGAGCTCCTTCCTGCTCAACTCTGAGGTACCTGATCTTGCTGAAAGAGTCAAAGCCAAGATTCCACCCCACCTATCATACTCATGTTGTTTCTGGGCCAAGCATCTGTGGGCTACCAAGTTTGATCCTATTCTTGCAGAGTATGTGAAAGATATTCTAGGGAATGAGAGAATCTTGTTCTGGCTTGAAGCAATGAGCTTGCTGGGTGTCCTTGGCAATGCTGCAGCTGCTCTTTCATATGCTGTGAGATGGCTTCAGGTGAGTAGATCTGTGGTATGGTCAGTTTCTTTGTAACACAGATTGCAGGGAAAGAAAGGATATGAAGATGTGAGAAAATTTGCAAAAGATGGTGTCAAGTTGATTCACAATCTTTCCATTGCACCCTCTGCAAGCACTCCCCACTTGTACATCTCTGCACTGCCATTTGTCCCTCAAAATTCAGTGTTATATAGGGCTGTAAGAGAAAAGTTTCCCCATGTTGCAAAAGTTGTGGAAGGATATTATGAAGGGTGGCCAGCTGCTCAGGTTTTGTTGCAGGGACACACTGACTATGTGAATATGGTTGCATTCTCCCCTGATGGAAACAGGATTGTGTCAGGCTCAGATGACAACACTGTCAGAGTCTGGGATGCTGACAGGGGTGTGCAGATAGGCAGTTTCCTTGAGGGCCACACCTCCTATGTCACATCAGTTGCATTTTCTCCTGATGGAACAAGGATTGTATCAGGCTCAGATGATGAGACTGTCAGAGTCTGGGATGCTGACAGGGGTGTGCAGATAGGCAGTCCACTTCATGGCCATACCTCCTATGTCTTGTCAGTTGCAGTCTCCCCTGATGGAACAAGAATTGTGTCAGGCTCAGGTGACAAGACTGTCAGAATCTGGGATGCTGATAGAGGTGTGCAGATAGGCAGTCCACTTCAAGGCCACACTGACTGGGTCAGGTCAGTTGCATTCTCCCCTGATGGAACAAGGATTGTATCAGGCTCAGATGACAAGACTGTCCAAGTCTGGGATGCTGACAGGGGTGTGCAGATAGGCAGTTCACTTCAAGGTCACACCTCCAGTGTCACATCAATTTCTTTCTCCCCTGATGGAACAAGGATTGTGTCAGGCTCAGATGACAACACAGTCAGAATCTGGGACATTGACAGAGGTGTGCAGATAGGCAGTCCACTTCATGGCCATACTTCCTATGTCTTATCAGTTGCAATCTCCCCTGATGGAACAAGGATTGTGTCAGGATCAGATGACAAGACTGTCAGAATCTGGGACATTGACAGGGGTGTGCAGATAGGCAGTCCACTTCAAGGCCACACTGACTGGGTCAGATCAGTTGCATTCTCCCCTGATGGAACAAGGATTGTGTCAGGATCAGGTGACAAGACTGTCAGAATCTGGGATGCTGATAGGGGTGTGGAAATAGGCAGGCCCCATCTTCAACACCACACTTCCAATGTCACATCAGTTACATTCACCCCTGATGGAACAAGGATTGTGTCAGGCTCAGATGACAACACTGTCAGAGTCTGGGATGCTGATAGGGGTGTGCAGATAGGCAGTCCACTTCAGGGTCACACTTCCAATATCAAATCAATTGCAATATCCCCTGATGGAACACGGATCATTTCTGGCTCAGATGACAAGACTGTCAGAGTCTGGGATGCTGATAGGGGTGTGCAACTAGGCAGTCCACTTCAGGGGCACATCTCCTATGTTACATCAGTTGCCTTCTCTCTTGATGGAACAAGGATTGTATCAGGCTCAGATGATAAGACTGTCAGAATCTGGGATGCTGACAGGGGTGTGCAGATAGGCAGTCCACTTCAGGGCCACACCTCCTATGTCTTTTCAGTTGCAATATCCCCTGATGGAACAAGGATTGTGTCAGGCTCAGGTGATAAGACTGTCAGAATCTGGGATGCTGATAGGGGTGTGCAGATAGGCAGTCCACTTCAGGGCCACACCTCCTATGTCTTGTCAGTTGCAGTCTCCCCTGATGGAGCAAGAATTGTGTCAGGCTCAGGTGACAAAACTGTCAGAATCTGGGATGCTGATAGAGGTGTGCAGATAGGCAGTCCACTTCAAGGTCACACTGACTGGGTAAGATCAGTTGCATTCTCCCCTGATGGAACAAGGACTGTGTCAGGCTCAGATGACAACACTGTCAGAGTTTGGGATGCTGATAGAGGTGTGCAGATAGGCAGTCCACTTCAAGGCCATACAAATTGGGTCAGATCAATTGCATTCTCCCCTGATGGAACAAGGATTGTGTCAGGCTCAGATGACAACACTGTCAGAGTTTGGGATGCTGATAGAGGTGTGCAGATAGGCAGTCCACTTCAAGGCCATACAAATTGGGTCAGATCAATTGCATTCTCCCCTGATGGAACAAGGATTGTGTCAGGCTCAGATGACAACACTGTCAGAGTCTGGGATCCTGAAATGAGGGTCAGAATAACCAAAGATGTTAAAGAAAATGCATCTCTGAGTTTGAATGAAGGTAATATGTCTTTCTCAATGAATGGTAAGTACTCATTCTGGTGATATTGTTATATGTATTCACTTCTATATAATTAGAAGAGTTTAATCCATCTGCTTCCTTGATGGTCTGCAGTATTTGTTGCAATCATTCAATTAAATTCTCCTCTGTGCCATTTCATGCATTGCACTACAGAGAGAATGGGCTATGTTTCCCTAAAGTGCAGGATTTTCACCAATGTGTTAAACTTCATCAGGATGGATGGATCAAAGGTCCACATGGCCAGTTGCTCCTGTGGGTGCCAAATAATAAGAGAAAACCATTCTATAGTCCATGTACAAGATTGATTATCCCAAGGGGATGTGTAGAGTTGGATCTCAGTAGAATGGCATATGGAACAAATTGGCAAAGCTGTTTTGATTTTGACAATACTGTATACTAGTTTCTTTCCTTTTTCTATGTACCTCTTATGTCTGGAATATTCAGGTCTATTACATCTACATCCAAGTCTGTTAAGCCAGAGTATTCAGTTTATTTCCATGACCCACATCTTGACTTTCTATAGGTTGTATCCTCATGTTAAGGTATGGAAAATTCCACAAATGCTCTCAAGTATTATTGATAGGTTTCCTAGCTCTAGGGAATGGCAAGAGTATGGAGTACCCCCCAGGGGTTGGGGTAGGGGTACTCTGGGGTAGGGTAGGGGTTGCATTTTTAGTACCCCTGCAGTACCCATGTACCATTCTGCCAAGTACCCCTGTACCCCTGGGTACCCTTGATCAAATAAGGTATTGTTGACCTGAGCTTTGTCATAGTGTAGCCAGCTGTAGTACCACTGTCCTTATTTGTACTGTACTAACTACTTACCATCACAATCCAGCCACCTCACCCTCTCAATGGTGTGATAGTGCAACTTGGATGATGATGACCTGCTGCCAATGACAACACAGGTGTGTGGATAGTGTATTGCTACCACAACTGACTACCACTCATGCACATGTGTTACAACCATGTCCAACTCCAGATCTTATCTGGTTAGTCTGGTTGCATCGCAGCCCTATAGCCTAATTCTGGTCACTCATTGTTATGCCAGTCATGGTAACACAGATATGCCTCCATTAACTATGACCTTTGTGTTGAAATTCCTGGTCCCTACAGTACCATCCATCCTTATTCTTAGTACAGGCACGCTGAGCATTCCTTACATAATCATGGTCATTCTTTATAGGATGTTTTTTTCATTTTGTACCTCAATCTCTGTTTGCACAGAAGTACTGAGTCATTTGTGACTCTTGTCTAGTGTTGAGTTGCACCACTACACCTCACAAAAGGTTATGAGCCCTGAGCTCTTACAACACTAGATGATATAGTACTACAACCTCCCACACAATGTCTGCTCCCGGTACCTCAGCCTCTGCAGCTGGAAAATCCTCAAAGTCTGCAACCACACTTTCTACAGTGTTGAACAAGGTCACATCTGCCTTGAGTCATTTATATGACATTCCTTCTCTTGACAACAATGGGAAAAATTTTCACATGTGGAAATTTCGTGTCCAAACAGTCCTGGGTGTCCAACACCTTTGGTCAGTCATTAGCAGAGAAGATCTGAAACCAGATGCAGCCATGCAGCCAGACGAACTTGAGGAATGGCTCACAAAGGACAAAGAGGCTCACACCCAACTAACGCTCACACTGAAGGATGAACCCCTCAGCAGAGTCCTTTATTCCATGACATCCACCCAAGTCTGGAAAAAGCTCAGTGGGTGATATGAAGGCCATGGGAAACAATCTATTGTGTACCTTATAAGCAAACTTTTTCAGAGCATGCTCTTGGACAACACTGCCATGGAATCCCAGTTGAATCTGATGCGACAAAAGGCTAATGTCTTAAAAACCATTGACCAGCTGCTTGATGACTCGCTCATAGCCATAGCTATGGTAATATCCCTCCCAACATCCTATTTGACCCTCCACACCATTTTAATGGCTGCAGATGACAAACTCACAATGGACATGGTTATAAACCAAGTTCTCATCAAAGAGAGGTCACAGAAATTGCCAGGACAAACAGCCCTTAGTGTGAAGGCAATGAGCCAAATGAAGGGCAAGGGAAAAGCCAAATCTGGTAAAAAGGGTCAGAAGAAGAAGGGCACCTGCACCTACTGCTCAAAGGACAGCCATATGGAAGATGTCTGCTATAAGAAAAAGCATGATGTACCCGCAAAGGACGGAATGGACAAGTCAAAAGAAAAGCCTAAGGAGGAAAAGACTGAGTTAGTGGTTCGTGTTGCACAGGTGGACAGAAACTCACCCCCGCCTCTCCATCTGTTTGTTGCTTGAAACCAGACAGACAAGGCCACTGCTTGTGACTGGATCATAGATTCAGGCACATCAGCCCACATGTCATGCCAGTGCAAGTGGTTCACAACATATTGTCAGCTTGTACCACATCAGCAAAACAACCCTTTTGTCTGTAGAGTCTGTACAGCTGATTACAGAAAATTACAGAAAGGTACCCAGTAATACAGAGCTGTACAGAAAATGGACAAAAAAACTGGCCTATAAACCTTACCTAAAAATTTCACTGAACCTTCTTTGTATCCAAAATAAGCCTTTTGCATACTGGGTTTGAGTGTAGAAACTGAATTACTCATGTGACATGTCAAAACTTGGGGTGGGAAAAGTGCTGTTTTGCTGATGCACCCCAATCTGTCACTGTTGGAAATGGAATGTCTATCCCTGTGGTGGGTATAGGACACATCTGCGTCAACCTTAAATTGGATGGTGGGCACACAGTGACCACTGTCATACGTGATGTCTACTATGTGCCCAATCTTGATGGGAATCTCCTTTCCATCTCATATATACCTGAATTCAATCTTGAAGTTACTTTTGGCTGCAACTCCTGTTGAATCCAGATGGAAATCAAGTGGTGGGCAAGGGCTACAAATGGAACTCACTGTACTTGCTAGCTGCAACATGACCCCATGCACCTACTTAGGCCATCTTACATGGCCACCTGAAGGTGAAAATCGGCTGAGTGTCATGGGCCAGTGGACGGTAGCCCAAGGATGGACTGTCACTGTGTAACACGGGTTGGGCTATGGTGCTGTTTTAGGGAGTGGATAGAGGTGTAATCACCATGTCATATGTGCTGGCCCAGATTTGCTGTAATGGAAGGTAATTGGTGGGCTAGGAAACATTAGTACCAATGAATATAGTAGGGCTGAGCCACTGGGCAATAAGGTGGAACTACAAATAGAACTGTGGGTTCACTACCAGGGTTTGACTACCACGGGTTGACTACTGCAGGTTAACTAACTGGTGTTGACTACCGTGGGTTAACTACCACAGGTTAACTAACTCAGGTTGACCAACTTGGGTTGACTACTGCGGCTTAACTAACCTGGGTTGACTACCATGGGTTAACTGCTGTGGGTCAACTACCGCAGGTCAACTACCATGGGTTGATTACTGCAGTTGACTACCTCAGGTTGACTAATGTGGGTTGATGCAGGCAAGTTACTTTAATCTAGAGCTACAGTAAACATGGACCTAACAAATAAGGGGATACAAACCATGTCCTGGGAATGTACAACTGTGTAAATATGATTTGTACAGATGATACAGAAAAATACAAGTTCTGGCAGCAGGATGGATTATATGGACAAATATGGCCATGGGAAAATTACCGCAGCCTTGCACAGCTGTGGTACACATGTCCTTAACAAATAAGGCCATACAAAACAGTTGCAGGCTATGTACAAAGGAGTAAATATGATTTGCACAGTTAATACATGATCTAGTAGTAGGAAGGATTGAATGGACAAATGAGGCTGCAGGAAAATTACCATGGCCTAGCACAGCCACAGTATGGCATAATTTCTGCACATTTAGAGCTGCACCACACTTTTCTCTCTTACTGTGAGAAAATAAATTTATTATGTGTGCATTTAGACTAGATAGCTGTGCGTTGTCTCTAATATTTGCTTGTGCGTTGTCCGACTAGTTCTGAGTTGCCGCGAGAAAAAAATAGATATTTGCCTGCGTGTTTTAGATTATTTAGCTGCGTGTTACGAGTTTTTGCTTTGCGCATTTACTATAAATTATCGTCGAAAGTATGTGCGCAGTGATTTATTTGCCTACGAACTTAAGAAGAGTATCTGTACAGTAGATTTCTAATGTACAAGTACTTAAATCACAGGTGAAGATGGTTCAGAGGACGACAGAGAAATTAATGGCCGGAACATGAGCCATTTCACTAGACTTTCACATACATCCGAGACAAACTTGTCTGTGTACCCAAAAGCCGTCCTCTGGTCGATAATTCAAAACATGTGCGATTTGCATCCGCTGCTGACACGGCCAAAACACATATCTTTGAAGTGTTTCACAGCGTTGTTGTAAGGTTGTGGATTCCACCCGTCGAGAAGAAACTTGCCCATGCCATTCCACCACACCGCATACCAGTCTTCCTCACATCCATCCGGGTCTTGGCAGTCATCTTCATGGAGAATGCTTGGTGGTTCTGCAGCTACGACGTGACAGTGTCCCTCTAAGACGGCTTTTGCATATGCCAAGCCAACCAATGTATCATCTCCCATGAGTTGACGGTGCTCTTTCGTGATTTGAATGAGAGGGATCTCGACCAGACATTGGAATGCATGCTTGAAAAGGTCCCAGGAATGGTAGGCGATACCGAGGTGGGCAATTTCAGCAGCGTGAAAATGATACACTGAGGCCAGGATCCGCTTGATAACGAAGGTACATGTTTCTTTGCATTGATACTTGTCACAGAACCACAGGAAGTCCTTCAACTCCTGAGTATTGTATTTCCCTTCAGGACGGGGTCTGAAATGTTGTGTGTTAGCTAGTATAGTGGAAAGAAGTGGTAACTGACTGACCTTCCGAAAGTGTGTTCAACAAACATATCAAATACTTGTGCCGTTAAGCCGTGAACGAGGATAGGCCTTTCATCAGTGAAGCCCTCGTCAGACTCAAGGCGGTCCGGCCCAGAAATGAGCATCTGCTTGAAAACCACGGAGTCATTTGTCAACAGCTCCCTGAAAAGCTTGTACAGTGTATCTTCCACCTTGTGTAGATGATATCTCAGTAGATCCCAATGAAACAACATACGACTTACCTTCAAGATGTGACTTCCATGTGTGAAGTAGTAACGACAATGGCGAACAGGTGGTTTGTTGGACATTAGCAACTGAAAGGCAGTGGGAGACAAGGTGCGGCAATTTTTTTTTTCACAATTTGAGGTACGTAAAATATTCGAAGAACTACACAAATTGTACATTGGGACTACAGCTAAGAATGCTCAGTCTGACCGTCGTCCGCCTTCTCCACCCTCCGTTTCTTGGCCGCCCAAAGTATCTTGGCGGATAATGTGCCTGTCTTCAATTGCAATTCAATTTCCTCCAGACAGACTTTACGATCACGTGTGTAGCAAGTATAGAGAAGATCTTGAGAACTGGATGCCACCTTCTTCTGGGTGGATGGAACGTATGGAATCCTGGAAAACAAAAAAGGTGCCTTGGGGTAGACAGTGACATGACCCCCCTGTTGC
>Ga0307518_10003005_pt1 | contig 12218 bp, 12 predicted proteins | sample 25_EM_MG_FD_203889 | JGI IMG/M metagenome (GOLD analysis project Ga0307518, IMG submission 203889) | Populus trichocarpa ectomycorrhiza microbial communities from riparian zone in the Pacific Northwest, United States - 25_EM | ecosystem: Host-associated > Plants > Roots > Unclassified | place... | reverse complement strand
GAAAGTCTTAAATGATCAATTCTTCCTCACTTGATATATGCGATCAATCGCCTAGAATTCCACCAAAGTTACCTTATCTAGATGAACTTCCATAAACTCAAGAAAATTATATTCCAATATCTTTAAACAAGGACTAAAGTTAAACTCTAGAATACGAGGAAAAAATAAAGAGAAAAGTCAAAATTCTGCAAATTTCTGTCCAGAAACAATCCTCTTTCAGGCCCCGATTCAGACGTCAACTCCTCCTCTGCTGACCTCTGCTTCTCCTATTTCTATCGATCGCTGATTACTTGTTTGTCATTTGATATATAGAAGATTACTGATGCTATCTAACCCAGCCCACATGCAATTAATACAATTGTGAATGTATCATCTGCGGCCACCAATAATTCCTTCTGCTCCCTTGCATAGTCATGGTTCAATTCAATAATCACAGAGTTAAAATGATTCTCCGTTGGCAGACCAAGCAGTTAAAGAGGTATTATTATTACTTCTTGTGTTCAATTGCCATGGTTAGCCTAGCTATCTATCTGCTAGATTTTGTTGATTGATGATCTTGGTTGGGACTGGGATTTCTTGACAAATGGCTCGGCTGCTCATTGCTACAAGTTCATGTTCTTCTTTGGTGGCCCGATTCCACACCAAACTGGCTAAAAAACAATTTTGTAGAGATTATTCTTTGCTTTGCCTGTACTTTTCTTTTTCGATTTTGTACACAATGAGCGAGCAACTTAATCCAGCTTTTATGTTATGTTATGCCATGCTTTACATTAACTGTTGTAATTATTGGAATTATGTAACAATGTTAGACGATTGGAATTCACTATTTGTTTTCTGCAGAATGTAAAATGATACATTAGAAGATCAAAACCAGTATTCAATACAAAAATGTCAGTCTGAAAAAAATCATTCTGTTTATACTTGATCTTGTTGTGTGCTTAAAGTTGAGGCATATAGCACTAAATATATCTTCCAACCAGTCCTGCCATTCGTCAACCCCTGGCCTGTTGCATGGTTAGCTTTAGTTGAACTGAGCTCCAAGCCTCAACAGTCAACATGGTAATTATGAGCATCGATCCCTTCCTAGCAGTGATCACACCATGGAAGACTTGATTAGCAACAGAATGGGAGTTAATTAGCAGAGCTTTCAAAACAGTCTCTTTCTAGTCATTTTCTTGGTTTGTTCGATCAATCTCTTCTATCCTTCTCAATACTTCACTCATCTTAGGTCGTTTTTCTGGTTCCATATCTGTACACTGCAGAGCTATCTCTGTCAGCTTCAACATCTCATTATGCCCTGCGCTTGAAGCCAATATCTCTACATCTAATATGTCTGTTGACCAATCATTATTCACTACCATTCTAACCCATTCAGAAAGATCATCCACTTTTTCTTCGTTTCCTGCTGGCGAAGTCTCTTCTGGAATCTTCCCAGTTATGACCTCTAAAAGGATGATTCCAAAGCAGTATACATCAGCTTTGTGTGTTAGCTTCTTCCCTTGACAGAATTCTGGTGACCTGCCAATAGCTAGTCTTTCGGATGATTTCCGAGAAGGCAGCAGAGGCAAGAAGCTATAGTTTGTGAGCTTAGAATGGTAACTTTGGCGATCTCTGTGGATTAACACATTAGATGATTTGAGGTTGGCATGAGGGACCTTGTGCGAAGGTAATGACTGGTGAAGGAAAGCCATACCCTTCGCTATGTCTTTGATTATTGACAGTCTTGCAGCCCAATTCAAAGGGACTCTACCAGCTTCTCTATTCTCTAGCACCCACAGGTATATATAACATGTCAGAAAACAAATTAGTTATGACAATGTACGTAGTTCTTTGCAATTTTGTCATCTAGTAATTTGGAGGACCAGAAATTGACTCAAATAATCACTAAGATGATGGAAAGCGAGAGAAGTTGAACTAACCATGCAACAGCTCAAATAAACTTCCATCTGGTACAAACTCATAGACAATCAGCTTTTCCTGCTTGGAATAGTAAAAGGAGATGATATGCACAAGGTTTTCGTGCCTCATCCTTCCCAGCAGCAGCATCTGCTGAATAAATTCCTTCTTGCTCAAGCTGTTCATGTACTTTACTCTTTTAACAGCAACAACAGCACCTGATTCCAGGTTTGCACTGTACGTAGTCCCAAGTTTCCCCTTTCCTAACACCTCCGCAGATGCTCTTAGTAAATCATCCAAGTCAAAAACAGGTATATTCTTGTCGAAAAATTGTAACTCTATTCTTCTTTCAGGATCCTCAGTGCTTTGAGAATGCGGCATTTTCTTGTCTGTCCACTCTGGTGAACTATCATCCCCTATTGGAAAATGGAAATTGAAACATAAACAAAAATAAATAAATTAAAAGCCTATGATGTAAAAGAATTGAAACATGTAGCCAATCATGTGGAAAATTCAAGATAATCATTGTGTTATACCTGCCTGCCGTTCTTTTGGTGTTTCCACTTCTTGTGCCTTCTTATAACAACACAAGAAAACAAACATGACCATCAACGGAACAAGAGCTACTACAACCACAATCAAGGCAATGATCCAAATTGGAAGCTTCCTTTTCTTGTTCTGTGGTGGACTTACAGGAGGAGATGGAGGCGGCACAAGTGGAGCAGGAGGCAGAACTGGGCATGGTTCCAATGGAATCCCGCAGAGATTTGAGTTATGATCATAGGAGCTCTCTGAGAACCTCCGAAGGACATCAGTGTCAGGAATGGAGCCTTGAAGATGATTGTAGGACACATTAAAAAGGGTCAGTGTTGGTTGGTTAAAAGGCGGTATCTCCCCATCTAAATAATTCTGTTGCAACTCCAATTGTTTCAAGTTTGGCAGTTCAATGTATTCAGATGGAATTGAACCAGTCAAACGATTGTATGAAAAGAAGACAGATTCCAAATGCACAAGATTGCTGAGATTAGGAAGCGGCCCATATATTGAATTGTTTCTGAAACTAAGATTAGCCAAGAAAGTAATGTTTTGTAAAAAGGCAGGTGGGAGAGAACCTGTGAGCTGGACTCCTTCAAGCACAAGACCAACCACATGCCAATTAGAACAAGTAATGCCTGACCATTGACTGGAATTTTTGTGACAAGGGGGTCCAGTCCAATTTCCATGCAAATCCAAAGTAGAACTGACCAAATCTCTTATCTGCATCAACGCTTCTCTTTCTTCAGGAAAGAACTCCTTGCTTTGATATAATGAATGAACAGACATGGGAGCAATGTATAGGGCAAACAAAACAACATATGTTGTAACAGCAGCCAAATTCATGATCATGTCTTATGAAATTGAAGAAAGGAGAAAGACATGGGCTTAACTGGTGATTGAAAGTGGAATGATTGATAGTGATCAGAAGAATTAAAACTTGGGTTGCAAGCATTAATTGATTGCATAAATAAAGTCATTGCTTTTCTTTACTGTTAGGACTAGCACTAGAGTTTGACGATGTGCACTAGGCAAGGTCGCAGCGATTCCAGAGTTTTTCCTTGCACAAATTAAGCGGAAACAACAAAGAAAATTATAAAATGTAGGATATAATAACAATGTGACAGGAGATGCTTCCTTAATTGGTATATAAATTGTTTAGGGTTCTTTTTTCTCCCTCATTGTTCTCAAGACTGGTGAGCTGTTCCTTGGTTAATGAATGAAAATGGATTTGAATATTATACATGTAATTAGAAAATATTGCTCTTGTTTTTATACGTGGAGGGAGGAATAAGGCAAAAGGAAAGTCAAAGGAGACAAAGTATGCATGGCAGGCAGGTTCACCACCTGGAAATTGTCCTATATAATGCGATACCACTCATTGTCAATCACAGCTCATCTTAGAATTATACTTTGATATATTAATGACGATGAAGGTATCTGGACCATACTATATATCTTGCATTAATCAATAAAGCATGGTTTTATGAGAACTTAGATTATTCCAATTTACGGGGGAAAGGACAATTATATATAATTAGCCAGTATTCGAATTGAACTGTAGAATAAAATTATAACAAAAGAAGCATTGTAATTATTCTATATATTATCCAAAAACAGATGTTACTGTTATATAAACATGGAGAATGTTTGAGTTGGTGCACTTTGTAACACGAGTAGAAGGAAGAAAGTTTATCCTGCAGTGAGTGAAAAGAACCACTCCTCCAAAATGTTTTTAATGATTGGATTTTTTATGATGTAATAAATGAGCGACTACATTGATGGATGGATCTTCTCTTGTAAACTATTTGATGGATCTTTGTATATATGAATATTTATTATAATATTAAAAGATGGGCACTCTGAAACTAAAATTATAGTGAGATTAATTTTCCTAATTAATTTATTGATAAATGTGACTATTGAAATTAAACCAGTTGTGTAGTTTCATTGTGTTGTTAGAAGATAATTCCTTTTTCTTTTATTCTTTCTAAAGAGAGAAATCAATCAAGAATTACCTGAAAAGAAGGAAGAACAGTGGGAGGAAACAAGACTTGCAACAATTTTGGGCCATTCAGTGAATCAGAGACACCAAATCGAAAACTGAAGGCATAATAGTCTGTTCGACAACAGAAACGGGCCCATTTTCTCCAGCAAATATAGCCTGTCGTAAGACCTCATCATTCAAAGGGGGTAGATAGAAACGTCTAGATAAGTTCAATGTTTTCCAGGAATCTCTATTCTTATCACGCAAACTTTGACACACGGTGATAGCTGGATTTTCTGGACAGAACGTTCCCTGTAGGGGAAGTTCATCCACAGCACTTGTATTCATGTGCTCTTGTACCAGATCAGAAGAATCAATCCCAAAATTGTGTGCACGTTTTAAATCGATCACCTTTCTCTGTAATATTGTATTAATCAAGAACTTGTGCAAGGATTCACCATCCTCGCTCCTTCCTTACTGATTATGGAAGACACCAAAGGAGTGACGCTCTTTGATTTGCTTTGCTCATCTTGTCAAAAGTATCCAGAAATGTGACCACGAAACACAAAATCTCCGGCAAGGTTAACCCTGCAAAGGTCTGTCAGCAAATGTTTAAACTATCATCAGTAGAGCCTCCAGGAACATTAATATCTGGATGTCTCCTTATTTCAGACATCATTGAGAATAACACAGGAACATGACGGACCAGCTGCCATGATTTTCCAGCAGAGACAATTGACTTAGAAATTTCCTTGATAAACAGAGGACATGCTAGAAGTTCCTTTTGTTGAGTTGGAAAACAGATTCTAATCTTTTTCACTCATTCCTGACTTGTTATTCGATAAAGGTAGAGAAGAATGTAGAGCACGATGCTCAACATCTAACTTCCTGCACAGTAATTGTCTTAACTCATAGCTCTTCTCACAGAACTCGGGCTTAATCAATTGGGATTGCTCTGTTTGCATAAAAGAACATCTGCTGAGAGAACTAGTTGCTTTTATAGGCTAAATTGAGAGAGGCATAATTATTCATTACAACTAAATAACATTGATCCCAACAATTATTTTCCAAAAAAAAAAAAAAAGGATGATCAGCAAAGAGTTAAGGAGGCAAGCTTTCATAGGATCTCCAGTAAAGAAATTTACATTTAAAAAAGCTCTTGCTCCATGGATTGCAAATAAAATGAGTATGATTTTTTGGCACAAGAAACTAATTCGATAAAACCATTATAGAATATAGAGTTTCGTGTATGACAAAAAGTTTGAACCTAAATCACCTCTTCATAAGGATCATCAAGAGTTCCTTCAAAATGTCAAGAATCAAGACATTGAATATACGGTAGCATACACCCCCACAGACATATTGAGTAGCATGAGAACTCTTCTACCTGGAATTAACAGAAATTGTGCATTTGAAATGATAAGGTGTAAAGCAGAACCCTTGAGAAACGACAAAAAATAAGATTGATAGAAAATAGTCCCAACCTCACCACCTTGCACAAGACACTTGATCCAGTTTCGTGTAAAGATAGTCCAGGACAAGAACAGTTATTTCAGCAGGTGGCACAGATGAATTAGGATCAAAACACAATTGGGGAAGGGCTCCATGAACAATTTGAAATAAATATTCGGCAGCTGAGCAGAGACTAATATCAACAAAATTCATCAGTGAATGAAAGAAGTTCATAGTGGCAAACAGCAATCATGGAAAAAATCATATGATTGGAATCACATAACAAATCCATATCCAATCACCAACCAGTCAGAAGAAAAATAAAGGCAGCAATGCAGGACAGGAGAGGATAAGAACCTAGACAAAGAACTTGACAATCCCAATAAAGGAGTAAATCCATTTGCAAACTCTTCTTGTTCTTCTTTTCTTCCTTCGAAGCAACATCTCTCAAACTCTCCCACTCGTATTAACATTACCATAGTGTAGTGTCTATAATTTAATGTTCAAATCAACTGCAAAAATCAGAAGTTCACATTAGAATACTTATGTTTATAGTAAGTAGAACTTCTGTAACATTCAGTGTGCAGCACTATTATGTAATCCATACCTTCTCTTTCCAATAATAAAAAACCACCCGGAAATTGCACATCCCGCATTCTCAGCTTGACCTTGCAGGGTCTACTATATAGAAAGGGACTAATTAAGCAAATGTCACAAGCCTAATGATATGCATCCATATCATTATTAGACATCTAAAAGCATCAAGATGCAGAAACAACATGCATAAAAAATCAGGAACATGACTATTTCTTTGCCCTTCATATGAACTCCATAACAAGCACATCATGACATGCAAAATATACCAGAGTGGAAATCCCCTCATTTGCAAATGTCTAAAAACAAGATAATACAGACTATTTACTGCATCAGGACTATCAATCATTATGACCTCCATCTGCCCTATCCAATAACAAATCATTCTCAAATAATTTGCTTCGGTTGCGTGCATAGATTAAGAAAATACTTTTTTTTTATTAACATGCCCATTATTTGTTGGAATAGAACTAACAAGCTCCAGCAGAGGTCAAGAAAATGCAAAAAAAGAATGGAAAAAGAAAGGAGAAAAAAACTGGAAAAAAGGTTATTGTACAAGGTGATCATCTATCCATGCAATATACATAGCAAAATTCATATGATAGCAACCATCCTCAAACAAACTCAGTTCAAAAAATAAAAATAAGAAAACAAACCAAACCTCAAAAGATTACATGATTAAAAACTAAAATAAGACCCAGGATTCACACCTCAATAGCCGTGATTTTTCAATTGATAATCCATTAACAAGGAAAAATGTTTTTTTCATTTTCAGAATGCTTCTATCTTAATTAGAAACCAGAAGAAAAAAGGGAAAAATGCAAAAATGCTGCCACCAGTACAGTTGAACTTCCTTGATAAGTTTGTAGGATGCAGGAGCTTAATGATTCTCACTATTAAAATACTCATAATAAAGCACAGGTTGGATACAAAACCTAGCTTATAATGCATGAAGGAAAAAAATGAACATTTAAATCTGTTGCAGTAGAACTTCAGACATCACACAAAATATAGAATCAAAACCAATCCTATGAAATGAAGCACCATATAGAAGCAAAGTAACCAAAAAAAAAGAGGCAAAAAATCAATGCTTCTTATATGTAAAGTAATGCAGGGAACTAAGTATTTTTTAAACCAACTAATTTTAATTAATAAACATACTTTCAAGCAAAGCGATCTTCCTTTTCCATATGAAGTCATTGCAGATCACATCATATCTCTTTCAAAGCCATGTTCATTTCCATCCTCATTTTCAAGATCACACTTGATAAACTATCCAAGCTCAACTTAAGCTGCAATAATTGAGTACAGTGTGAAGCGTGAACAAGTTATATTCATGGAGATGTCAATTAATAATTTTGAAATTGACAGACCACTCATACCATGGAAGTAGGATCTGGGTTGAGTGAATGTTGGCTCAGTTCTGCAAACAGTAGTTGTCTGTATTTCTAGAGCAAATTTCTGGCAAGGGATGTGGTCTACCTGAAAAGAGAGATTCAAAAGCACAATGATATGTTTACATTAGAGGTTGCATAGCTGGTAATGCAAACACAATTTCAAATCCGGTAAGAAAAAGGAAAAAATAATTAAGATAATGACATGCTCTACTTTTGAATAGTTTATTAGCCAGTTCAAAAATTTTAGGTTCATCCAGTTACTGGTATTCACTCATGCACTTACTTAAGAAACTGAAACTTTTCACAGCTTCATCCAGCCATTATTGAGTATGGTCATCTGGTTACATCTCCTTGACAGATGTAAGATTAATAAGGTTCAGTTTTGTAAGTACCATATCAACATCTCCCCTGTTACGACAGCCAGACAGAAGAGCTGTGCACGTTGCTCTATCAGGTTCTACTCCTCTATACATCATTTCATCATAGAGGCCTATGGCATCCTCAAGTCTATCTACCTTACAATGCCCATCAATCAAAGCTGTGTAACAAATAACATCTGGTCTGATTTCTGTATTCTGCATTTCTTTCCAAATATTTGAAGCAGCCAAATTTACTTCCTTTCTTTTCCTTGCAAATGCTTCAGAATGTACTCTCTTTAAATGTCCATCCAGCAAAACAGTAAAAGTAACTAGATCAGGCTTAATTCCTCTGTGCTTCATATCCTGGAAAAGATTGCGGGCTTCCGACAAGCGATTCTGTCTGCAACAAACATTTATCATTGTTGTGTAGGTAAAAATGTCAGGAGTTAATCCACTCTTACGTAAAATGTCGAAAACTGCCTCTGCATTTCTCATATCTCCAGCCCGATAACAAGCAGTAATGACTTTACCATACATGTCTTTGCTAGGTTCCATATTCAAATCCAACATTGTCTTAAGCAACCAAAGAGCTCTATCCTTTTCACCTTCCTCACAGAGTTTTTCAAGTAGCTTATAGATATAACCTCTATCCATTAGAAGACCCCGTTCTGAAAGTTCAAAGAAAAGTTCAGAGGCCTTTTCAGTATGTTTAGCCTCACAGTACCCAGTAATCATGGCACCATAATTATCTATACTCTTATCCTCCATGTTACAGAAAAATGCTTCAGCTTCAGTCACTTTGCCTCCAATACATAAACCTTCAATCATCACATTGTGTGTAATAGCATTAGGTTTTAGATCCTGTGACTTCATATATTCATAGAGCTTAAGCGCCTCGTTTGCAAGGCCTCTCCTAGAAAAGGCAGCAAGAAGTATGTTGAAAGTGACAACATCTGGCTCCAAACCCTTTCCTTCCATTTCCTCAAATACCCTAAATGCATCAACCAGCTTTCCTACGTGACAATACCCATTTATTAGAGTTGTGTAGTGCATAATGTCCATATCCATTTGCTTACCCTTCATTTCATCCAGCAATGCTACAGCTTGATCCACTTTCTCTAGTTTGCATAAAGCATCAACCACAATGTTGTATGAAACCTCATCTAGAAAAATTCTTAAATCCTTAAATCTTTTAAATTCTTCCACCACTTGGGAATGCATTCCCTTCTCACAAAAGTATTGGAGAATTGTGCTGACAATGACACAATTTGTTTTGATACCTTTTGATTCCATGTCATTGTGGAGTGCCAAGGCTTTCGAAAGATCCCCAGCCTTGCAATATCCACGAATCAATTCACTATAGCAACGCGCATCAGAAATCAACTCTTGTTTTTCCATGTCTCCCAAGACAACCTCTGCTCGGTCCATTTTCATCTCATTACAAAATCCACGAATTACAGCCACATAAGCATACACATCAATAGGAATGTTGCCTTCTTTCCACGCTTGAAGCACCTGATATCCGAAGTCTGACCTCTGATTTGCACAGAGTCCTTCAATATAAGTCGTGTAAGCATAAGCATTAGGAATGACCCCACAAAGTTCCATCTCCTGAAAGACATTCGAGGCCTCCACTAAACTGCCCTTTCTGCAAAAGGCCTTTATGATGATAGAATAGGTGTAGTCATTGGGGTTCAAACCCAAACTCTTCAACTGCTTGTAAATGGCCAAAGCCGCATCCACTTTACCATTTGCAATCAATTTGTTCATGAGATAGTTAAAGGTGAAAATATGGGGCAGGAATCCGCGCCTTTTGATCTGAAACAAAGCATTGATAGCCTCATCAAGCATGCCTGCAGTGACATAGGACTTGACCAAGGCATCATAGACTTGGATCAAGAAAGAAGAGCGATGCTTCACAGTGTCCTCCTTTTCAAGATCAATGTCAATATGATGAGGGAGAGAGAGCGTGTCAAGCAAATGGGAAATATCAAAAGAAGTAAAGTCGTTGTTATTTTGGTGAAGATGAAGGAAAATGGAGTGGAGCATCTTGTGGAGACCCCAATGACAAAGGATTCGAATGATGGCAGCATAGGCAGGGATGTCGGGGTTTTTGAGGTGGGAAAAGATGGAGAAAGCAAGGTGAGGCTGATTCTTAAGGTTGTATAAGGTATCAACTATCTTGTGTGATTGTAATGGCTGTTGTTGGTCATCATCTTTTGCGGGGTCTGTGTGGTTATTAGCAGAGGGAGTGGTGCTAGTGCTGGTGCTGGTCAAGCCAGCAAATGATGCAGTGGAAAAGGATCTGGAATTAGAGGTGAAGTGGGTCAAGAGTTTACTACTCCTCATTACTCGTGTCCCGAAGTGTGCACACTGCCCACCCATCTCATTAAAGTTGTTATCTCTTGAAGCTCACCTATAACACATACATAAACACTTCCACCAGGTGATCCATCTCAAGCATGATACTTGAGATATTGCATTTGTGCCTAGAACTAACAAAATAGCTTGCAGAAATTTATATTTACCCTCCACCAGCAAAGTATGAAGAAATAAACAATAAGACAAGCAAAAACACTAGCTCATACCTTTTCTGCTCAGCTGAGAATAGACCTGTTGTGTGCAATATGTCATAAGTTATGGGGTAAGTATTGAATCGCTAGAACCTGGGAAACAAGATTTTTAGAATCATTAGTTCACAATTACATTCAAGAGCTTGGTAAAAAGGAATCGATAACGAATAACAAATCTTCTTGCAATCAAACCATTCTAAAAGTACAATCGAGGTACAGGGACTTTGGGGTAAAGGTTGGAAGAAAAAATTTGAAGTTCTAGATGTAGAAAAGTGTATACAAACAAACTAACTACATATACAAAACACAACAGACAAAAAGAAACATGCATAAAGCAACCATGCAGACAACAAACTAACTTCAAAGGTGACGACCAGACAAGAGGCGCCGCTAAGGAAGGATGGAGAAGAGATGCACTTTCTGTTCTTTAAAGAGAGTGAGGAAAGGAAATCACGGCTAGGAGAGGAACCCTAATTTTCTTCTTCTTCTTCTATATATATAGCTTGGTATAAATTGTAATTTTTTTCAAGGTTTAAGGTTATTAATGTATTTCGGATCGGGTTCAGGCAGGCAGTATCTATACCCGACCTTTAGCCACCAAACTTGATTGGTGAAAAAATTTCCTATCCATTCAAATTGGGTCGGTATCCATTGGGTTTGGATAAAATTGCCATCCTTGGAAGCATTTGTGATATCAAATGCTAAAAGGTTTGTGTCTGGCTTTGATATCCCTTCTCCATATGTGGTAATCAATTAATGGTTTGCATGTAATGTACCAACTTACCTTCTAATTGTTCTGTCTTTCAGATGCTATGGAGTTTGGCTGATAAAAAGGTGTGGTTCACTCATGGAAAGTGGGTATGATCTAGGTATCGTTGTTTAATTTTCCTCGTTTAAACTGGTATAGGTAATCGTGTTGCTGCCATCTAAATTATGATTACATTCCACAGAAAGTGAAGCCTCTCTGTACCCTTTCTTTTTGAGAAAATAGAGAGAAAAAAATCTTGCTCTCAAGGAGATAACTTGCATTGATTATTTGAAAGGGAATTTGAAGTCATGCTACGTAGTGCAGAGATTAAATCATGATACTAAGGTACCTCTGCTTCATTTCTGCATGATAATTTGTGTACAGAGATGTATGGACTGTTTTTTTTCTTCCTTGTTTTGGCCAACAGTGCACACCAGGAATAGAAATTTATTACAGCAGTACACATCAATTAAAATAATAATCAATCAACAAATTTTTCTAATCCTTTTTTTTTATGAATTATCCTGACATCATTGTCACACAAAAAAAATTAAGCACAAAAAAAGAGCATTGCCTAATCAAACTCAGTCAGTAATCAGTAAATTCAGAGTGATGCATGTAATAATAGCAAGCAAATCGCAGAAATAATCAATACATTTATGATGGGAAATGGAAAAT
>Ga0307518_10003004_pt1 | contig 12222 bp, 6 predicted proteins | sample 25_EM_MG_FD_203889 | JGI IMG/M metagenome (GOLD analysis project Ga0307518, IMG submission 203889) | Populus trichocarpa ectomycorrhiza microbial communities from riparian zone in the Pacific Northwest, United States - 25_EM | ecosystem: Host-associated > Plants > Roots > Unclassified | place... | reverse complement strand
ACCCTAAAATTGTAAATTGAATTTATATATAAAGACACATGCATGAAGTGTAGATGAATTTGTATTTTTGATAAATATAGGTGAAGAATGTTTTGTGTTAAGATAAGTAAGTTCGGGCTGGATGGACATGATCCCACATAGGCTCTTTATGTGTGAGATGATGCTTTCATGCCTGTTTTAGACATAACATAAGAAAACAGACCAAATCCCTAATATACCACAATAATCTTCCCGGGTCCAATGCCTACATTCAAAAAGTAAAGATTAGACGTGCCCAGATCCTAAATCACTGCCTTAAGATTTAGTAGTTGCACTTTCACAATGACCAAAATACATACATACTAGTTTAGGCAAAATCTTTGTATATATATATAATAAATACCTTAAATCATTAAAAACAAACCCGAAACAAATTACTTTAGTTAGAATATTTAATCTTTTTTTTAATATAACCAATTTTTTATCTAGAAAACTCTGAGGACTAGTTATCATAAACTAGCTAGGAGATGAATTTTTTTACTTTCTTTTACTAAAAGCTTGTAAAGATGTCCCTTGCGACACTCATTTGCTGTATAACATGCTTGTTAACCACTAACATTTCTCAATAATATTTCGTTCTCAAACTGCACGATTTCTGCAAATGCAATTTCAATATATTGTTTTCACTGGAGAAATTAACCAAGTTTTGATAAAGGAAAAGAAATCGTATGGGCAGAAGCAAAACAAAACAACAATTAATAGCTATACTAATGAAGAATAATAATATTTCAGTAAACAAATATATGATTACAAACCACGGTTTTGATTATTGAAGTCATAGGAGATACATAAATGACATTACAAGGCCAGCTCCAGTAAATAATAGCTGGTGAAGACATGCATGCCCTTGTAATTTCTGAGTCCCCATCTTGCTCATGGAATGGTCGGTTCAAGGATAACCTCTGTATCTGTGGTGGCTGTCTTGTTGGTTGTTACTTCTTGCACAGCAACCAATGGAATAGAAAATTACAGTGAAGGCAATGAAACAGGCGTTGGCTATGGCCAATTGTCCCCATTGCTTCCTACTAGTGACAACATATGCAGCTTTACAAGACTCGCAGTTGAAGCAAAGGGTGTCCTGACGGTTGCTCCAGGCTGCGCAGTCACCACTGTATTTTACAGCTGGGCTGGTTTTAGGACGATTCCAGAGCGTCGCATTGTTTGATACAAATCCGCAGGAAACTGGTGGCTGGCAACATCCAGACTGGAAGGGAGGAAAAAGGAAAGCAGAAAGGCAATATTTTATTAGTAAAAAATTACCACGAACAGCGCACGATTTAATGCCTTAAAAGAAGGGATGCTTTAAACTTGGTAACCATTGTTATTAAAATCTGCAAAATTGCAATGAATGACAACTGCGTAAATAGTTTATATTCTTAGGTTAGGTCGGATAAATGGTATTTAAACCTAATTTATGATGAGAAAACTACTCCACTAATTAATTCAAATTCGACAGCCAAAACTCCTTGCCCAGACAAATTATTTCTCAGCATCCATACATACACATATATTTGTATGTGTGTATTCGTGTATGCTTGGATCATAAAACTAGGATCTATCAAAAGTATCTCAGGCTGGCCAACATATTTGCATTCATTCTTTGACAAGGAAAATTCAGAAAAATGTGGAATTAAAGTTGTTCTTAAGAAGAATTTAACATCCACCCTAAAGAGTTATTAAAGGTGGTCGACATTGAATAAACAAGAGCTTGAAGAAGAAGGTGTTAGAATTTCAAATGACCGAGAAAACCTAGAATGAACCTGTATATCAGAGAGCTTCTTGTGATTATTCTCATGGCATATCTTTGTTTGAACCGCACAGCTCTTAATAATATCATTCCAATGCTTTTCATCACCAAGATTGTCCCTCAACCAGTTATGGAAATCCATGATCTTGGTTTTCGAGAAGGCCTTGCCAATGCTCTCATTTGTGACCAAAATGGCAAAAACCGTGAAACCAATTAGGCACAAAAGCAACAAGGACAAGAGAATCAAGTAAAGCGTCAAAGCAAAGTTGACCCTGCAACATGAGCCTATCAACCCAAACAATGATATTGCAGAAATGGCTGCACCCACTATAATCATTGGGTTTTGCAAAGCTTTATCACAACCTGTGGCACTGCCTCTTGCAAAGATATATAGGCCTAAACCCATGATCACCAGACCTATTAGTAAAGTAATGCAGTTGAAGATGGCCAAGATGGTGTTGCTTACACGAACCATTTTTATGATGTTATAATTTGTGGGATAATTCCTTCCTACTTTTGAAAACGAAGGGTAAATATTGTGCGTGTGATCTCTCTCTCTCTCTCTCTCTCTATATATATATATATATACACACACACACACAAACACACACAGAGAGAAGAGAAAAACCCTAAACTGGAATGTTATTGTTTGTTTTGGCTGGTTTGAGAGGGAGAAAGATACGGGAAAAAAAATTAAAATAAACCAACAAAAAAAAATGATGAAATTTATTATGTAAATGGTTACAGTTTCAGTTTTATTTTTATTTTAACATTTTTTTTTAAAAGAGAGGATTAACTTCTGGTTAATTTTGGTTATTTAAAGCTGTGTGTTATGAATTATGGGTTGGCATTTTGCTTAATATGCCGAGCATTTGGTAATTGGATTGGTTTCTTGGTGGGGCTGGTGAAGATACTGTAAAGTACCGCGCTTTAGAGCGGCTTGAATCCTTTTTCTACATACATAATGAATCCGTGATATTGTACCAAAATGACCCCTAATTATATCTTAAAACTACATACAAAACTATTATATGGGGTCGTTTTAGTGGTTTTATTGATAGATTTTCCGGCATTTGCTATACATAGGAAAACCAGTTGAGTGCCTGTGCTCCGGGGAGCAGGTTCTCACGGAATTGAAAGGTTTTTACGTACTCGGGTAGATAATCTTACCCTCTGATTACAATTCGGTTCAAAAACAAAAATCTTTCCTCCAATTTGATTAATGGATTTATTATATTGATTTATATTAGTTTAACCCTTTAATAAATAAAAAACTTATCTCATTTCTATAAATTCATTTATCCAAATCTAATATATACTACAAAAATGTAGCAAAACACTAATTAAGCACACATAAATTGTAGACGAAGGCAAAAATTAATGAGATAGCGAGAAAAGAAAACTCACAAAATCCTTACTACGTTTGTATCAACTTGGTAAATTAACCCATATAAAAGGTCTGATCAAATTTTACAAGAGACACTTCTTCTTCCCTCTTTCTTTTTTTTGGGCTCGATTAGGCCAAATTATTAGGTCTAGTTAGGCCATTCTTCTCTCTCAGCTCTTTCTTTCTTCCTTTCTTTTAGGTTGGACTCTTGTTCCCTTCTTAAGAGGAAAAGAAGTATGGATGCACACCTTTATCTTGATAAAATTACCTCTCTTAATAACATCTTTTTTATTGTCAAAAGACATGATTTCACAAATTCTGTTTGCAAGAATATTTATGTTTTTTAGTGCACTTTACAAGAAGAATAACACAGGTTCATACCCAAAAGAGAGAACTTTTTTTTAACTCTTGTCTAACCAAAACCCAAAGAGCTTAGGATGATACCCACACATAGTGAGAAAAGACTCGATAAAAAAACAAGATTAAAAAACCTAAATTGACTTATTATGAAACCCTGAATCCTAATAGAAAACCCTTATTTACACCAAAAATAAATATCTATATATAAACTAAGTAAGAACAATAGTTGTTTACTACCAAATATGGGAAGAAAATCTAAAATTGATTATTAACAAAAAAAAGGCTAAAATCGATCATCAATAGTAAGATTAACTAAAATAAAAAAAAATCAAAGTTGAGAAAAAAAGATAGGAAGTGATCGATCAAAAGAGTTAGGAGTCATAATCAATTAGGAGAGCTAAAAGACGTGATCGATTAGGATAACATAATTGACCACAGAGATAAAAGTTTGCGTGATTGACTATAAGACCAAGTCATACTATAAATAAGAGTTTATAGTATATTACACTAGTAGAAATTACAAATTAGTTAGGAAACATATGATTTTAAAGAAGAAGATGTGATGATAGATATATAATTACGTTAAGATTCATGATGTGAGCTTCCAATATGCTATGAATTATTTGTGAAGGGTTAGGAATTCTAGTTCATATAGGATTCTTTGTTTATAGCAATAATGAATATGCACAATTCTTTTTGAAATTTACCTTTTTATTACAATTTATTTTTCTTTATATTTTTACATATTTATTTTTTATTGTTTTCTTACATTTTTGTTTATATTATTTTACTCGCATTTGTTTTCTTTCTAATATGTTAAAATCAAGTAGGTTTCCATATATTTCATTTGATTTGTGAAGCTATTATCTGCTTCCATTTAGGTTTCAATTCCTAATTGTAATTTTTGAAGGAAAAAAATGAAGACCAAATAATATAATTGATGCAAAATTATAAGAGGGAGAACTAGGGCTTAATCATGCTAAGATAAAATCAGCATTCTTACATGGTGAACTAAATGAAGAAGTCTTTGTGGAACAACCTTGTGGATATGTTGAAAAAGGTCATGAACAGATGGTATACAAGTTGAAAAAGGCTTTATATGGATTCAAGCAAGCTCCACGAGCTTGGTATAGCCGTATAGAGTCTTATTTTATGAAGGAGGGATTTGAATGATGTGACTATGAACATACCTTGTTCATAAAAAACAAGGCAAGAGGTAAAATTCTGATCATATGTCTTTATGTTGATGATCTTATATTCACAGGGAATGATGAAACTATGTTTGTTAAATTTAAAAGCTCTATGATGCATGTATTTGACATGTCTGGTCTTGGGAAGATGACATTTTTTCTTGGTTGAGGTGTTGCAAAGGGTTGATGGAATATTTATTAACAAAAAAAAATATGCACTGGAGATATTGGAGAGGTTTGAAATAGACGAAAGCAAGCCAGTCCATAATCCCATTGTCCCTGGTTACAAACTCTTAAAAAATAAGGGTGGAGTGACAATTGATAACACTGTTTACAAACAAGTTGTAGGGAGTTTAATGCACTTAAAAGCTACTCGGCTAGATGTGATGTTTGCAGCGAGCCTCATCAGTAAGTACATAACAAATCCTACTCAGCTTTATTTACAAGCTACTAAAAGAGTCTTGAGGTATCTGAAGGGTACAACAGACTATGGTGTGTTTTATAAAAAAAGGTGAATATGAGGGACTTGTTCCTTACACGAAAAATGAGTATGCTGGGAATTTAGAAGACAAGAAGAGCACCTCAGGATATGTCTTTAAAATGAGTACAAGAGTGGTGTCGTGGTCTTCAAAGAAGCAGCCAGTAATGACTTTATCCACCACTGAAGCTGAATTCATTGTAGCAACCTCTTGTGCTTGTCAAGCAACATGGCTAAGACAAATTCTGGAAAAGCTCAGTCATGTCCAAAGTGAGTCTACTATTATTTACTATGATAACAATTCAGCAATTAAGCTTTCAAAAAGTCCTGTAATGCATGGATGAAGTGAACATATAGATGTTTGCTTTCATTTTCTTCGTGAACTCACAAAGGCACTATGACCTTAGTTCATTGTGGTACTGAAGATCAAATAACAAATGTGATGACTAAGTCATTGAAGCTGGATGCATTTTTTAAGCTGTGTAAATTGTTGGGAGTTTGTCTAGAATCATATGTAAGCCAATTGCTAAGTAGCAATTAGTTTAAGAGAGGATGTTAGAGTTGTTAACAGTAGACTACTATTTTGATAATAATCCTTATTGTTTAGGGAAGTTTGTTTAGTTTGACCAAAGGTTGTTAAAATCACGTTTTGACTCGTAAAATCGTATGATTTTACGATTCAAAATATGTTATCGTGTTAAATCGGCTTACAAACTCGAAAAGTGGTAAAATCTTAGTAAAATCATATAAAAACATTGAAATCAGCTAAAATCGTTTAAAATCGTGTTTTTGAACCCTGTTTTACGTGTTTAAAAGGAATATATATATACTGCAATTTGCACTACAGTAAGCCAATAACAACACCAAAAAGTAAAAAACCTAGCGTCTCCCAGCGCCTCTCTTTCTCAATGTCCTTCTAGTTCAAGTGTTCCAATCCAAACTTCCAATTTCCAAATTCAAAACAAATCATCTCTCGGTAGCCAAACAAAGAAATGGGAACAATTGATAACATAATTGCTTGCAAGCTTTACCAGCCTGGATCTGTTGGATTTGTCTCCAAATCTGTACGTATTCATTCCATTTCTCCTCTTTCTTCATAGCATGTTTATAAATAAAAGCTCAGGTCACATCTGGCCATTATACATGCGTGACATGGAATTTATCAAAGATAAAAGAGGTCACATCTGGCCATTATACATGCGTGACATGGAATTTATCAAAGATAAAAGAGTTGTAATTCCATAATTGAAAGGAATGCCATTCTAATTGTTTTGGGTAGACTTGCTAAGTGACGGTGTCTTGGTCTATCGATCTCCTCTCACTACCATTGCTATGTATGTTAAAAGTTCTGAGAAAAATGCTTCTTTTCCTATTGCAGGGTAGCATGTCTAATGAGCTGTATAACACCATTGCCCGTGTAACTGATGGAATTTATGAAGGTAATTACACATGCTAGCTACTTTGTTTGGGTTTGTTTTTATGGATTTTCTAATACATGAAGATTTGAATTGGAGTTAAATCAGCATTATTTTTTAAAATCCTTTATATATTGCAATTGGAGGAGATGTGTTCCCAGGATCTACTCTTTCTGATCATGTTCTGCGGTTTAACAACATCCCACAAGTATATCATTGTTCCCATTTAGTTACATTTAAGCAATAATGCGTTCTTTTAGTTTCTCTCTTGTTGACAAAACTGGCAAGTATCCAGTGCTAATTTATACATTCATAAAGTTAAAGTCTGCTTAGTACTTTGTTTAATGGGGTATCTGTACCCTGCAATTTTGCCCATGCAACTTTCTGCTTTGACCATTAACTAAGATTTAGCAAATCTACAGTTCGTACTGCTGTTTTTTATCATCTTGGGTTCCTTTTTCTCTTATTTGATCTTCTGATCTTACACAGGTTAAAATAATGGTTGTACTTGGTGGACGAGATGGGTATTCTCTAGTTGAAGCCCTAAAACAGGGAAAGGTAAACAAACTAGTGGTTGTTTGGGTCAATGGAACTTGTGCACGACTCTTTAAATCATAAGTTTTGGTCATGTTGTAAGTGGTTGCCCAACTATATTGCAGGTGAGGAACCTTGCTATGCTGGCGTGCCAATGTCTTCCATTGTTGAACAGGGTTATGGTATGGGTGATGTCATCTCTCTTTTATGGTTCAAGCACAACCTTTCACGTTACTGTACCCATTTTTGGAGGTATGTTTCTCATAAATTTTGAATTGTATGACCTTCATTTACATTTTAACTAGTCATGCCGAGCTTTAAGTTCAATATAGCTCTTCTTGCCTTGTTTCATTATCATTTAGGATTTGACATGCATTTAGAAGTAGTAGTTGGTCTAACTGCTTCATTTAGGATTTGACATGCATTTAGAAGCAGTGTTGGTGTTCACAATTATATATTAGCAATGCTTGCTATGAGGGTTCTGTACCCCTTGAACCTAGTGTTCTTTTTTGTTCGTTGCATTTTTTTTTTTGGTATAAGTTGCTGAAGCAGTAAGAATAACTCCATCCAAAGGCTGCTATCAACACTTTTTGTTAGATCTTTTTTTTTTTTGTAATGTGTCATTGAGCCACTTTCTACTCTGATGTTGCAACTTTTTACTTGTATTTGATAGCCTTTGGTGCTCCTTTATACTATATTTCAGAGTTGTTCTTATCTAATTGCTACTGTATTTCAAAAAAATATTGTAATTCTTCACTCAAGTTTTATTCATTGTCTCTGTATATCATGACTAGATGGGTAAATTATGTATGAATTTTTATTTGAACCATGTATTTTAAGATGCTTGAACTATATATGAATTTTTATTTGAAGCATGTATTTTAAGGTGTTTGAACTATGTATGAAAAAAAAATTCCTTACAATTTTACGATTTTACGATCTGTTTTTACGATCCGAGTTTATTTTGCATTTTCTGTGTCGTGTCAAAAATGCGTTTTGGACATCCTTGGTTTGACCTATTGTTTAGTCAGTAACCACATCCATAGTGTTAGTTATTGACGTGGGCTACTCTACTTGTGTTTCAAGTTTCTTGTAAGGCTATAAACAACCAACTTATTGTTTCAATTTAATAACAGAGTACTTCTTTCAAATTTGTTTATCCTTCACGAGAAACACTTATTTCTAACATAAAATTGAGTCAATTCAACTAAAAATGACTAAATTCCACTAAATTGTAAGTTGATTAACAATGGTTAGAGATTTTAAAATTTAAAAAAACATTTTCATAAAACAAATAGAATTTTTTTAAAATATTTAAGAAACAAAAAAAAATCTCTGTATTTTTTTATCATTTCATTTCTTAATTGTTTTTCAAAACATTGATCATTGAACATTTTTTGATATTTTTATTTTTTTTAATTTAAAAAATAAATTTAGGAATAATTATTTTTTTTACTTCAATGCTTTTTTAAACTAACAACTAAGAATCTCCTAAATTTTTAGGTTTGATAATTTTGAATTTCTTTATTCCTTAACACTTTCAAATGTCTAAGATTGTTTTTCTATTTAATTCTTTAAAATCTTAAGAATTTAAATGGGTTAGAATTGTTTGAAACTTATTTCATAAATGACTTAGTAAAAAGAAACGTGATTTTTTTTTCTATTCTTTTAAGTTTAAACTTTCAAGCGTTTCATGTATGAATACATAAACTTTCAAAAAAGCTTCCTTAAAAAATTGTAAATCTCTAACTAATTAAAGTGATTTTAGTTTATAACTAACAACCAATTAGCTATAAGATAATTGACACCGTTGAATTTTAATAAATATCTAACCACACATTAATTTGTTATTGATATGAAGTAACATATATATACACAACTTTTAGAATTATAGTTTATGTAGATACATTTGTTTAAGTTAAATCTAAGATACAGATTACCCAGTTGATTTTGGGTATGAACACGACGAATATGTATATAACCATGACCAACTAAGTCATACAAAATGAAGATCAATTTGAATACGTTTCATACGAGAGTGATTAATCAGATTGAAGCTGGGATGTGTAGCCTTAAGATTGTCACATAGCAGGTGAGGTTTGGTTGTGAGTATAAAACCAAGTTTAGTGAAGAGATTCCATAGCCACATGGTTTTAGAGGTTGTATTGGCAAGTGCTCGGTATTCAGTCTTTGTGGAAGAACATGCAATAACTCTTTCTTTCTTTGAGCTTTAAGAAATTAGAGTGAAACCTAGAAAGAAATATAAGCAGAAGTGAAATTCCTATCACCAATGTTGCCAACTCAATCATCAGAAAAGGTTTAAGAACAGGTGCACCAACTTTAGTAATCGATCTGGATACCATGAAAAACAATTTGCTTCAAATGACAAAGGAGTCATTTGGTTGCTGCTTAATGACTTTGTGTTGACTTATGCATAAATTGAGATTGTTCACAACAAAGAAAATGTATAGACGCATCAAGAAAAAATATTGAAGACTCCCAATAATACAATAAAATTATGGAGATTGACTTATAGATAATGGAGTATAAACATCTTTCACACCATCTATATTGGTATTTGACAAGGGATCACGAAAATACTTTTGTTGTGATAAAAACAATCATGCCTTAGTTAGTATGACCTCAACCCCTAGAAAAAAAAAAAGAGCACCTATATCTTTGAGATAAAATCTATTGTTGAGTTGCTGGATAACAAAAGTCACAAAGGTAAAGTCTTTACCTCCAGTCACAAGGTTATCAACATAAACAAGGAAATAACATGTTATAGAGGCTTGACTATAGATGAATAATAATGAGTATGCCTTTGAAATATGAAAGCCAAGCTGAAGAATAACACGTTTTAAAGTTGTATACTATACTAAGCCCTTGGAGCTTGTTTCATGCCATAAACTGCTTTCGTAATCAGCGATCATGGTTAGGTGTGGATAGATCATTAAACCCATGGGGTTGCACCATATAAACTATTTCAGATATGTCTCCATTTAAAAATACATTATGAATATCCATTTGCCGCTATTTCCATCCATTCATAACAACAATTATCATAACAGACCTAATAGTAGCAAGTTTAACTACAAGATTGAAGTTTTCATTGTAATCCAGACTAGGTCATTGATTGTAGCCTTTTAAAATAAATCGAGCTTTGAGTCTATCAATTGACCCATCTGGATTCCTCTTTACCCTGAACACCCATCTATAACCTAGTAATGTAGAATTGAAAGGGCATGGAATTAGGTCCCAAGTACCATACACATTAAGGCAATAAGCTCACTAGACATTACCTCATGCCATTGAGGTTGTGAAATGGCTTAATGCACACTAGTTGGTTTAATGGTCTCAAGAAGAGGATTTTTGGTCATAAAATTGAGTTGTTTAGTTTTGAAAATGTTGTTCATGGAACTAATAGTCATTTGATGAACCTGTTGAGGTTGGATAATTGACTTAGATGCATGTCTATCAAGGGTTTAAAAGGAGTCAAAGGCATCACAAATAGAGAAGCAATGGAATTTTCAAAGGCATGATAACTAAAGGTTTGTTCTTAGGAATGATGACCTAGATGATTTGGAAAGGAGAAGACTGTAAAAAGGAGAGTTATAGAGGGTACCTAAAGAAGAAGCAACAATGACAATAACACCTTCTTGAGATGACGACGATGAAGAGATAGGCGTTGTAGCTGCAATCACTACTGAACATCAATGAATAGAGGAAGAGAACTATGTGGTGGGGATGCATGTTTATTGTTAAGAGAAAATTTAGTAGCATCTGTATTTTGATTTTTATCAAACATGACATGTCTTGAAATGTACAGTCGTTGAATGTGTGGTTCCAGACATTTATTTGCATTTTGGGCTTGGGACTAGCTAAGAAAAATACATGGTTTAGACTTAAGTGGAATTTTATCAGAATTATATGCTCCTGTGAGAGGATTTAAAAAACGGATTTATTTTGTAAAAGGGATGTTGGTTGTCTGTTGATAAGATATGGGGCAGTGTGGAATGCATGTGGCCAATATAAGGGTTCAAGAGAAGCATCATAAAGTAATGTAAGACTTGTTTCAATAAGATGATGACGACGTTTAGCGACGCCATTTTGTGCTGCGGTGTGAGGGGCAATAGTGTAGTGACTAATACCATTAAAGGATAAAAAAAGGTTTTAAGGCAATAAATTCATCACCATTGTTAGAATAATGTGTTTTGATTTTGGTTTGAAATCATGTTTCAATAAATTTTTAGAATTGTGAAAAAATGATAGAAACACCAGACTTTTAACCATTGGATAAAACCATATATATTTAGTATGGTGATCAACAAATATAAGGTAATAACAAGATTCATCATTGCCAGTATAAGTACCTAGTCCCCAAACACCTGTATAAATTAGTTATAGTAGAGCATAACTTTGGAGACTAGTGGCACGAAAAGGTAGTTGATGTGCTTTATTGATGGGATATAAACTATATAGCAAAATTAATTTTATTGAAGTGACTGGAAGGGAAAAATTATAAACAAGATGATGAACAATTTTGAGTGAGTGATGTCCAAGACATTTATGCCACCCATCGATTGATGTTCATTCATGAACATAAGCAACAATTTTTGATGAAAAAGTCACCATGGATGTCGAGAAGGTGTAGACACCATTGCTATAAGATCTTTTTATTAGAATCACCCCGGTGCACTTGTCCTTCAAAAGAAAATAGGGAGCTTTGCTATATTAAAATTTGATGTCTGCTCTTGTTTTTTAGCCCAAGTTTGTCTCTACTCCCTACTGCTGTGTTTTAATGATGCTACTGGTGGGAGAAATTTTTATAAGGTTTGAAACTACTACTTCTCCTCTTGGATTCCCATTTATTAGTGCCACAAACTGTTCTCTTTGGTTTGAAATCATGTTTCAATAAATTTTTGGAATTGTGAAAAAATGATAAAAACACCAGACTTTTAACCATTGGATAAAACCATATATATTTAGTATGGTGATCAACAAATATAAGGTAATAACAAGATTCATCATTGCCAGTATAAGTACCTAGTCCCCAAACACCTGTATAAATT
>Ga0307518_10003003_pt1 | contig 12223 bp, 19 predicted proteins | sample 25_EM_MG_FD_203889 | JGI IMG/M metagenome (GOLD analysis project Ga0307518, IMG submission 203889) | Populus trichocarpa ectomycorrhiza microbial communities from riparian zone in the Pacific Northwest, United States - 25_EM | ecosystem: Host-associated > Plants > Roots > Unclassified | place... | reverse complement strand
ATTAAGAATCACTAATCATTCTACTCAATTAATAGCATAAGAACTCGGTTGCCCTTACAAAGCGTTGAGGCATCACTTTCCTTATATTGTGGAATATTTTTATCACAAGCTAACAGTATAAAATACCCTCCCTCCACCTCCCTTACTGACACTCTTGTAGACACACTCCCACCTTTTTGAGAGAATGGCCAGTTCTTTACTCAAGCTTGCAGCCATTCTCTCCCTAGTCTTTTCCATCCTCCTAGCCTTGAACACTCAGATAACCTTATCATCCGATATAGAAGACGATGACGAAGAGTATGTTCTTGACACCCCACTAGAAGGTTTCAGATCAAGAAGCCGTTTCTTGGCAAGTGTGATAAAGAAAGGTGCACGATGCAACGCTGAGCGTAATAACATATGTAATGGCGTTTCAGCTAACAAGGGCACGGGCCTACTTTATTGTTGCAAGAAACATTGCCGGAATGTTCTTGGAGACAAGAACAACTGTGGAATGTGTGGTAACAAGTGCAAATTTGCGGAGTCTTGCTGCAATGGAAGATGTACAGATATCATTTCCAACGTTAATCATTGTGGAAAGTGCAACAAGAAGTGTGCTCCGGGGGTTAGATGCCACTATGGAACATGTGGGTATGCTTAAATGTATTTAATGGTACAAAGCACAAGTGTTCTTGGGCATCACAATTGAAGTTAACAATAAATGGAAGTTTTTTACAATTAGAGACTAGTTTATATGGTTCTGGCAGTATTTTCTTTTGCTTTATTTTCACAAAGGGAATTAGTGGGTGCATGTTTTATACTTAAATCGTTCTCCAGTTGAGTATACAAAATCATCAGTTTGTGCCACCAATAAAGAAAGCCTGTATGGAGGTGATTCTCTGGTCTTCGAGATCGTTTATATAGCATGTATGGGAAAGGGAAAAGGACAGGGAAAAACATGCATGTATGGTATTTTGCCATCAATGAATCCGGGAACAGCACAAGAGTTGATGTATTATTCATCCAGGAGTTAGAATATGTAAGTGATTATCGTGTAAAATTGCAGTATATCAATAAAATATCAAGCTGAGCACTCATAATCCATCGTAGAAACATCTTGGACAGAGAGTCTCCAATTGTAATAATACATCTTGCATGCTATTCCTGGAACATTCTGCTTTTTATTGTAACAGATCACCACCGCCAAACCCATTCTGGCAAGAAATGTTTCCATTGAATGCATCTGCTAAAGCTAGCAAATTCCCCATGAACAGATATATTTTATTTTTGGTATGCTCCTGTTATGGATTTCACTCCAAGACTTATCAAACATGATTAATTGTTTCAAAGCCAGGAGCAACTGGAGCTCGAAGATATTGATTGATAACTTAAAAATATAAACGAAATCGATCATGCATCGCTCAGTACTACACGCACATACACATCTAGAAATATAGCTTTCATACACGGCTCTCGTACTTAATTTCAACAGGTAAATAATTTGTAACAAGGATAAACAGAATTTAAAACTTGAAGACACTGAAGAGAGACTTGAAATTAGAAAATTACCATCCAAGGAGCGCATATATCATGGCATGATACTGTTAGAACTCATCAACAAAATTGCAAAAAAAAAAATAAGGTGAACATCTCACTTCTTGGAATAGGGGAAAATGCATATATTTCCTCGGTATTCAAAACATCCTCGAGAGAATTAAAGAAGGCCTTCATCAAAATGTGGTAGACGGTAATCATTGTAGCTCTTTTGTTTCATCAGTAGATCTCTAACTCTTTGGTTTCAAGAGTCCTGGCTCTTGGAAATTTTGTAATAGGAATTTTCAATATTTCCTATTGCATAAAAATTCATTATCAGTACGACAAAATAAACAAAGCAAGCCATTATAAAAAACCTACCACCCCAGCTGACATGTTTGGATTGCTAAATTTTGTCAAATTGGCGGAATGAACTCCCTTCATAAGAATTTCTTTCATTAAATAAGAAGAACATTCCATAAAATCTGCTACTATTAACTATAATCTCGGCCTAATTATAGAAAGTTAATTACACTATGATTATACAAATATTTACAATTGTTTTCTTGACATAAATAACAAATATGTATATGGAAACTAATGATTCTACTGAAAAGGACCATGCTAACATCCTCCCTCAAATTGATGTTGGGTGATCAAGAAGCATCAATTTGCCAACTAGAAACTAATGGCGTTGACGAGTCATTGATTTGGTAAACACATCAGCGATTTGAAGGTCGATGGAGATATGTGGAAGAGAAATAACGTGAGTATCCACGGCTTCTCGAATAGAATGACAATTCACTTCGGTATGCTTGGTACGCTCATGGAAAACAGGATTGGTAGCAATCTGAATAGCACTCGTGTTGTCAGCATGAAGAAGAGTAGGAGTAGTCTGGGGAAATCCAATTTCTGCAAGCAGTCCACGAAGCCAAACAACCTCAGAGCAAGCAGTTGACATGGCTCTATATTCATACTCAGTCGAAGATTTGAAAACACGATCTTGTTTCTTACTCTTCCAAGATATCAAGGAATCACCAAAAAACATACACCAACCTGTGACAGAGCGACATGTATCAGGACAACCTGCCCAATCGACATCACTAAAAGCAACAAGGCGGATAGAAGAACCAGCAGGGTAGAATAGGCCATGGCTAGAAGAGCCAAGTAGATATCGAATGATGCGACGAACAACTACCAAATATAAATGACGAGGAGATTGCATAAATTGACTGACTTGCTGAACTGCAAAAGAGATATCAGGCCGAGTAATATAAGATAATTCAAGCTGCCAACTAATTGCCGATATAGAGTTGGATTAGGCAGAAGATCCCTGTCATCACGCTGAAACTTGACATTCACCTCCAAATGAGTATCCACCGGAGAAGAATCTTGAAGACCAGCCAAAGCAATCAAGTCCTGAGCATATTTATGTTGATGCACAAATACACCAGAAGAAGAACAATGAACTTTCAATCCCAAGAATTCAACAATCGAGACAAAACAACAGAATTTGGATGGCCTAAACGTTTGTGTCATACTTCACTCTTATTTTGAACAGTTGTACAAGCAAAAGATAGACAACGAGGAATGGAAAAATACAGCAGAAATAATCTTCCAACTTTAGGCCCCTTCGCAATTACCTTGCCCGACACCTGATCCTGCACAAGACAACCATTACGAGAAAAATACACATCACAATTATCATCCACCAATTGACCAACCGAAATAAGACTAGTAGACAACTTTGGTGATACAAAAACATTTTTGAAAGTTGGAGTGATATCTCCAACCTTAGTAATGGGTATATGACCACCATTAGCAACCTGAATTTGTGATGAACCATGATACTCACACATATTTTTAAGCATACTAGATGAGTTGGTCATATGATTTGAGGCAGCAGAATCAGCAAGCCAAAATTGAGAATTGCAATTATTACCTTGTAGCCCCAAGGCTGAAAAGGCTATAAGAATCATATGTTGTACCATTTCAGGAGTAAGAGTACTGGATGCAGCTGTCGTAGATGAGTTGTCGGACACCACAGTTTGAAAAGCATTTATTCTACAATTTGAAGGACGAGTGGGGCACTCTTTGATAATATAACCTTGTTGTTTGCAATAATTGCAGAACTTTTTTCTACAATTGTTAGCAATGTGTCCATATTCTTTGCAGTTATAGCACTGTATATTGCTCCTATTCCGACCCTTTCCTTTTCCCTGAGCTGCAAAAGCAACTACAGTTGAATTGTCCTGCTTGAAAATGCCTTGTGCAAGGAGATGCTGCTCTTCGCGCAGTAATTCCCCAAAACAAACATCCAAAGAGGGCAAAGGATCTCGGTTCATCAAATTTGAGCGAGTAATCTCATCAAATTTAGATCGCAATTTCATTAAAAATTGATCGTGTTTGCTTTGCTCATGAACCTGTTGAACAACAGAGAGAGATTCAGCTGGTATTTTGGCATAAATAATATCAGTATATTCTACCCATAAATTCTAAAAACCAGAATAATAATCCTGAATGGAAAGATTGCATTAAGAATAATTAGAGATATCGTTTTCTAATTGAAAACGTCTAGCATTGTTGTCTTGATAGTAAACCTTCTTCAGGTACTCCCACATGATTTTTGCTGTTTTATATGGCCTTAGATTAAGAACAATAAGAGGATCAACATACCCGAAAATCCAAGACATTACCCGAGCATCCTTGACCTTCCATTGAAACAACTTTGTAGAATCGGTAGGGGCTAGATAACTGCCATCCACATGACCCCACAATTCTTTCCCCGTGATAAATACTTGAAACTGAAATTCTCAGGCGGAATAATTCTTTCCAGTGAATCGAACACAAAACAAATCAGGATTTTTTGATGTCATTGTCTTGACAAACCAAAACAAGAGGAATCAAAGAAAATCCAAAACCCAAAAGACAACCACGAATCAAAGAAAATCCAAAAAAACAAAAAAAGTCAAGAGCCCTATGTATCTAGGACTGACCAAAACTCAATCAAAAAAACCCAAGAAAAACTAAGGCAAGACAATGGAATGCATATTCAAAAGTGTAGCTCTGATACCATGTCAAGTTAGTTGAATGACCTCCTTTCATGAAAGTTTTTTTCATTAAATAGAAAGAATTTTGATTTATATTCTATAAAATCTGCTATTATTAACTATAATTTCGGCCTAATTATAAAAAGTTAATTACACTATGATTATATAAATATTTACAGCTGTTTTTTTTATATATATATATATATATATATATATATATATAAAAAAAAAAAAAAAAACTAATCATTCTACTGAAAAGGACCATGCTAATAAATTTGATGTCTAGACGACTCGCTATGGCATTATTATTTCTGCCAAGGCCGGCCTGGAGCACGGTTTGAACTCATAACATACCGACTGTTGTTCTTGGGCGAAATCACATAAACTCCAGAGAAAAGCAACCTGCTGCGGGGGTATCTTTGAGACGTACGTGAAGATGAGAAAACTAAGGACTCGAGAGAAAATCATGCCAGAATTTGCTAAGGAACTCGCACTGAATGATTTTGTTGATTGGAATTTGGAGTGTCGATTGTATATCAGCAATAAGGATGTGAATTGGCAGATTGTATATAAGTTTACTTTTCAAGTTTTTATTCCAAATAAGTTTATATCCTATTATTTTTCCTTATAAAATCCTACCAATACAATTGAAATTTGTTATTTTTTTTTTCTTTAAAAAAGCTCCACAACAAATTTTATTATATGACTTTGTTCACTTAAATTTATTTTATTCTGAATGCAATAGATTTATGTGAGGTATACTCTTAAATACTATTTCGAAAGAAGACTTGTTCTTAATCGACATGTAAACTCTTCATAGTTCATAGCATACACACAATCTCCCCGTCATTCCATTCAAATACAAATCATATGTCGGCTCCAAATTGCATGAACTAGCAGAAGTCTTCCACTCTTGTTTCTACGAGACGGGGGAAATTTCATGATGCCACTACCACTTTAGAACTTGAAGTTGCGCAACTTCAGAGGGCTGCAGATCTAGCCAGTGCCTCTAGAGAACAGCAGCAAACAGAAAACCCATCCATCAGCGATCGTTTATGCAGTGAAAAAAAGATAAGCAAAAGAGTGCATATGAAATTTACGTGGTCCGGCAACTTAAAAAACAACTTGCTTCCTGCATTACTGACCAAGTTTTCTGTTTGAATAAGAAAGTTGATGCCTTCTCACTATAGAGCAAATCAGTCGATACAACTATTAGTTGCTCCTTCTGTGGACGAAATTTGTACAATGATCTGTATATCAAGTCTGTTGTGAACAAATATTTGTTCGGAAATCTGATACTGACACAATTATTTTTAGATAACAACTCCCTTTTTTGCTTGTGAGGAAACGTTGAATGCCAATCACAGAAGTTAAATTGACAGAGTGACTGTGAAGCAAGCCTTTGGCAAGGTGACACTTGCATTCACTCCCGGAGAATGAGTCTTCTGACTAGAAAACTCAAAGGCCCATTAACCCATTCAACCTCCCTTTACTGTGCTTATCAAAAATCCACTGAATGCTTAAAATCCTCAAAAGAAAACAAACATACAAACACACACACTTAGCCTAGAACCTTGCAAATGCTTCCAACTCAATGGTGGAGCTGTGAACTCAAATCTGAGATGTACATATCTCGACTCACCAAGCAAGTAGCTTTCAGCGTTTCCTGATTGATGATCTCTTCGAGTCTTCTCACCTGAAATTTCAGTTTAAGGTCCACAGGCTAGTCTAGCCTTTTCATTTCCTTCCATGAATAATTATATCCATGAAAGTAAAAGAGCTTAACAAAAACTATATGCTGAATATGATCCTCCCCTCCCCAAGCAAGCGCTTTCAACATTTATGAAATTTAACTGAAGCCAAAATTTGAGAAAAAATAATAATAACAGCATAAAACAAAACCAATGTATTTAGCTCTCTGTCTAAACCTTTAAACTGACTGAGCTACCAACAACATTATGAGTTTGGAGTCCATCCATCGACAGGATGAAAGAACATAAAAGGATTAATTCTGCTACAACAGACCTTGCCACTCACATGCTCATCAAGCAGAAAACTGTCCATAACTCTTCTACTTAACCCTAGTTTTAACTCTTCAGAGAAGATAGTAGTAGTACCCGAGCGCTAGAAACAAAAGAACTACTAAAGCAGCAGGAGCAGCCCATATCCAATAGTTTGTTGACTTTTTCCTCCTCGGGATGACTTTGGGAAGTGAACCCGGGCCTCTTGGACGATTCCTAGGCCTAACAGTATTCTCTTTCCCAACTTTTTCCTTCACTGGAACAGGAACCTCATCATTAACTTCATCCATTTCAGGTTCTGCCTCTGCAACTGCTTCAACAGGTTCCTCAGGCTCAGTAGCTGCAGCCTTCTTCTTTAATTTCTTTTCTCGTTCCTGAAGTGCATCAAAGAGTATTTTGAGTTTCTAAATACAAATAGTAAACCAAGCAAAGGCAGAAATTAAAAAATCAATAAATAAATAAACCAAAACCTTGAGCTTTTTCTCAGCATCCTTTTGAGCTCTTGCAGCTGCTTTTGCAGCAGCTTTCTCAGCCAGCTTCTTCTTCCTTTCCATGGCTTGCTTAGCTTTTGCTATTTCCTCTTCTCTTTTCATCTCCTTCAATTTCGCTTCATCAACTTCCTTTTCTGCAGAAGGATTCTTTTGCAGATTTTCCAACCCAGAGACCTCCTTGTCAATGATGTCAGAGTGCTCTGAAGTCGTCTTCAATTCTGTCTTAGTAGTTTCCTTCTGGACCTTTTGGGGGGGTAGAGCATCTTTTTGAGAAGGGGGTTTTGGATCTTCTTTCAGTCGCTTTGCAATAGCTTTTACCACTGGCTCTGGTTCAGAAAGTTTCGGCGTCTCCAATATCACCAATGGCTTCTCATCAGGGTTCCTAATTCGTCCATCCTTGCTCATTTGTCGGCGGTCAAGGGAGGGCAAAATTCTTTTCTTGTAATCATCCCTAAAGGCTTTGTTATGGCTCCAGAGGGACATAAAATTTTCAACCTAATTATGGATATTAAAGAAAAATATTAGAATGTAGCAGCAATAATTAAAATATTGCTGTTCCTATCACCAGATAGTATTTGTCTAACAAACCTCAGCATGTGCAAGTTCTTCAAGAGCCGGTACATCTTTCCTAGCAGCAAGTTCTTTGGCTTTGGTCAAGAGCATACGGCATTGGTAAAAGTTGGCATTCTGATGAAGTCATGAAAGATTATTAAAGTTATGTCCAAGAAAACAACTCACAAGCTTAATCGAAAATGTAATAGAAAAAGCTAGCAAAATGATTGAATAACTATTCTACAGCCAATAATAAAAAAAGAAGCCAAATTCAACAATGTCAAAAGGAAAGGAGAGGGGAAGGAGGGAGGATCCAATACAGCTTGTTAGTTTAAGCTTTTCTTAAACTACCCACTCCAAAGCAAAGATTCAAGAGAGGTTCGTAAGAAATACAGTCCTCCAGGAGGCACTGCAAGCTATGCACAAAGGAATAATATGAAATTCAAAAACAGCCTCACAGTGCAAAAGTAAAACCGTCAAGTCTACCACATCAATTTGGTTATGAATGGATTGTCAATACAGGCTCCCATGCAACCAATAATCTCACTAAATTATGGTGTCAAAAAATGCTTTTCAAGGTAGACTCCAGCTACACCTCTGAAACACCATCCTTTTGCACCTCAACATTTTCACAGCATATCAGAGCATGCTTGCTCTGTAGTTTGCTTTTTCAGACAACAGATTTCTGGCAAAACTAACCTTGAAGTAGTAGATGGAAGTAGAATCTGTTAAGGGTAAAAATTAAGGACTAAAAGTGGTACAAAGCTTTTGATTAGCGCATGCCTACACACTCACACAGACAGCTCCTTTTTAAAAAAATAATTATTGGAATTAATAAACATACTGCCTCATCACGCTGTTTCCGAAGTTCCTGAATAGTTTCATATGCTTTGTCCCTCTTCTGGGTCACAGCTGTCAACTCATCCTGTAAAGTCTTAATTTCAGCATCCAGTGCCTTCACTTTCCCATCTAGGCCGTCAACTTTTCCCCAAAGTACTTGTTGTTCCTTCCTTACACCATCCAAGTCAACGCCTATAAGCTACAATAACCGAAATAAAGTAAATTACTGTTACATACATGAAAATAACACCCATACAGGCACAGAAAGTAAAGTTGGTGAAACTACAAACTTCCAACACATGATATTTCAGAAACAGTTCTCTTACTTTGACCTGGTCTTGAATGGCTTCTTTCTGACCCATTGAATCCTGAATCTTTGCTCTCATAGCAGCATTAGCAATTACTTTTTCCCTTGTCCCCTCAAACTGTTTGATTTCTCTAAGTATTTGCTTCTCCTCTGTCAATGGGATGCTCTCATGTTGTATGCGGTATTGCAAACTGTAGATCTGAAATCACCATACCAATACAAAAACTTAAAAAATGCAACATCACACTTGCTAATGCACCATAACAAACTGGCAAGTCCCAATGTGCATGCAAAGCTAGCAGCTAAGAACATACAAGATCATTAAGTTCTTCCTCGGATGAACATAAACCACCTCGACCAGCACTATTTGTGTCACGCAGCTTGCCCAGTGCCTGCTGCAGAGGCTCTATTTTCTTTTTTTTCTCATCAAACATCGATTTATACTGTCGACCCTCATTCTTCAGGGTCCTTACCTGGTTCACCAACTCTGCCCGTTTCGCCTGCAGAAGAACAAGTAAAAAATAAGTAGAGTTTCATTGGAGGTGAAAAACAAGTAGAATTTCATTGGAACTAGATTGGTGCAATCTTTTTCGAAAAATGTGAACTCTGAAATGTGCTAAGCATATGGTAGCATATAATGGAAACAGCATGCTATGTAAATAATGGACTCTTTGGAATCTACATTTTAAGAGCAAATAATTCTAAAGTTTTTTTCTTTCTTTAACTCAATAGAAGATAGTCATTTCTGGAACTTGAGCTAGGACACCTCCATGGTTCAGTTTTCATCACAATGGTTGCTAGCTAATTGTATCATATGATAAAGTTCTTCATAACCAGAAATCTTAGTTTCAAAGAGTACCATGAGAATGTGTTAATGGAGTTTGTGTGCAACTAGAATGAAAACAAAGGAAGAGAATAAAAGTGAGAGTAATTGCTTCCAGTAAGGTCAATAGCTACAGCATAACAACCAAGCTCATAGTTAAAATATCAGGAAAAAAAAAAGAATATATTATAAATCTGAAAGCAGAAATATAAATATTAACTATAGGGACCCTCAAAATTTAGTGATTTCAAAACTAAAAATCTTTGTACAGAGTTATCAAACACCATTCCAGAACTATTTTGTAATTACTAGTGAAAAACTTAAAGAAAGGCTTTACATACTGTGCCATTGAATTGGCATAGCACGTGTAAAAGGAAGACTTTCCTTGTCATTAACATTATTGCAATGGTATTTTCACAGACATCAATACATAATTCTAATATTTGCAATGTACCAAAAAATTTTGCTATGCACATTTATCAGACACGTGCTTGATTCCATCCATTGACATACATGGTTTAAAACTGAAACACTAATAAGGCCAATCAGTAGTATTAAGATCCTCATTTCTAAACTTCATCATTCAAAGGTGAATAATAGTAAAAACTAAAACAACTTATGATAGAAATGAGCTTTCCTCTCTTTAGAAAAGAAACATATAAATGTTCTGTTAAGTTCATTTAAAAGGGGACACAAAGAGAGACTAATTCAAAAGGAAGACAGGAGATTTATTTCTTCTTGTTGACTTGGGGAAATTGCAGGTAAAACTAAATACATAAATGGCTGTACTTTTACTTTGCCCTATACCTATTATCCCTGCTTATACTTTTATTTTGCCTAATTCTCTTCGAAATCAAGCTATTTCCAAAATCAAATGTTCACTATGAAAAGGAAGTTCTGCACGGGTCTTTCATCCTAAGAAGAAACTACCCTCACTAAACAAATGTTCAGATCAGGATTTCCCCAGTTTCACAACAAAAGATTTATCATATTTGTCTTGTGCTCATAAGTAACTTGCAATTTCTTTCCTTTTAAAAAAAATTCCAGTTGGATTATTTTAATAACCCTGTTGACCAAAATAAATGTGATGAAAATGAACAAAAAGAGCTGATTACCTGCATTATTTCTGCGTGCTGCTATGGAATTATTCGGACCAATCATGATAATTCACAAACATTCTTAAAACCCATAACTTTCTAGTAATTTATAATTTCTAGAACAGCTGAGACGTGGCAAATAGCATATCTAGTAAAAACAATAAGCTTCCAACATACCCTTATAGCTTTTAATTCTTCTGTAATCTCAAACCGGGACAGATTCCTCTTCTGAATCTCCTTATCAGCCTGATCAATTTTGGATTTTATTTTTGGATCATCATATTGCCGGTACGTTACAAAGTAAAAGGAATGGATCTGCTTAGGAGCAGGCCACTCGTCAATGGCATCCTTCGGCAAGTTGGCATCTGTAACATCATTTCCTTCTGCTCTAACTGGCTCCTCCCCATGTGAACCAAATTGTATGGGCTCGGTAAGCCCTGATACCTCATCCAGTTTCACGTTTTCCTTTTCATGCAGAATTGTTTCATCTACTTCACTTACACTGTCAATAGGGGCCTGAACCTTCTCAGGTGCCACAACCTCAACACCCATTGCTCTTAACAAAGATCAACCTTACAAATGAACAATCCTGATGTACAAAGAAGCACATGTTGAGAATATGAATCAAGAAAACCCATTTTACAACAAGATCAAGGCGTCAAGCAAGTCCAAATCCATTTGTTTTACTAAAAAACAAAATCAAAATTAAGTAAATATATGAATCATATCGAGCTTATCATTCAAGTAAAAACCAAAGCAAACACAGATAAAATCACCACTCATATACAACGCAAAATCCATAACACAACAGTAACAACAATCAAAGAACACTTGGATGAAATAAAGATATCAAAATCACACATTTACAAGTAAATCCGATAGATAAAACCATCATAAAAAAACAACACATCAAATCATTAAAAAACAATACATGTCCTTCACAAAGATCAAATCTTTTTCAACTTTAACACACCATTCCAATCATGCAATATAGAAAAGAAATCCCAACAGAAGCAAGAAATGAGATCAATACATATCAACCAAGAAAAAATAAAAGGAGAAGAACCTTGGGATATGATAATAGAAAACAAGAATGGGAATTGTTACCAGAAGTAGAAAGAAACGGAAGCAGAAAAAGAAGACCCTCTTGACAAGCAAAGGGCCCTCAAGTTTCGAGTTTTAACCAAACGAACAGGGTGGGTCGTGACTTAGATCTCGAAGTCTCTTCTCCTTCTCCGCTTCTCCCTGTCTCTGAGACAAAGCAGGAGTCACTTCTCTTTCTTAAGCAAGAGAGAGGCAGGGTAAAACGGGACCCTGGCACCCTGCTATATAGACACGCATTACTTAGAGAGGTGAAGAGGATATCTCGGTTATCTTTAATTTCTACTTTCTATAATTTTATTTTCTAAAAGTTTTATTACTGATTTTTCATGAATTTTTTGAAAAAATAAATAAATTATTTTAGTACGTGGATATCAAAAATAAATAAATAAAAAATTATTTTAATATATTTTTAAATAAATAATACTT
>Ga0307518_10003001_pt1 | contig 12225 bp, 6 predicted proteins | sample 25_EM_MG_FD_203889 | JGI IMG/M metagenome (GOLD analysis project Ga0307518, IMG submission 203889) | Populus trichocarpa ectomycorrhiza microbial communities from riparian zone in the Pacific Northwest, United States - 25_EM | ecosystem: Host-associated > Plants > Roots > Unclassified | place... | reverse complement strand
GATTAACCATTTAACAAGCAAAGTATTAAGAGTTACTAAGATAACAAATACAAAACATGTTAGTATCAAACATTAAGGTTCATGTTGAGTTTATATTATACTTATTCTTACACAATTAGTGTAACCTTTTCACCTTGACATAATAAACTTAGTTGAACATTATGAATAAGAGAAACATAGATAAATAAGAGGAGAACATGATTATATCAGTATAATAAAGGAAATGAAAGGCATAAACAAGAGATTAATAAAAACAAAACTTAAGCATTACAAAAATATAAAGAGAGAGCAAGAATATGATCTTGATCTGAAAACCAAGATGCTTAAATGCATGAGAAATACCTCATTTTATAGGCCAAAATTTGAAACTATTGATTTCATGACTAATTGTTAAGTGGGTGGCCACATCTTGACTTGGTGACAATCCTTATCGTCTTGTTTGAACAAAACGTCATTGCTAATGTCAGAATTTGAATAGATTGTCCCCATGAAAGTTCTAGGAAATTGTCTCATCTTTCCAACAAAAAATGAATCAATGCATTTGGACTTCTAGAACTCGAGATATGGGCTGAACACTGAACAGTGTCTGGGCTGCAAGACAGATTCTGACTTCTCCATTGTTGCTAAGATTTGGACTTTTAAACAGCAGAACTGAGTCTTGGACTCCGCATGAATGTTTTATGCCTATGTCTTAGCTTTCTAGCCATATAAAACAAATTGAAATCCAAGATCTACAGCTCCATATATGACCCAATGACTGAACAGTGTTCCAGTTTGGACTGAACCACCATCTCTTTTCTAAGCTTAACCCTCTCTTTGTCTTCTCAATTTCAGTAGTTGAAGTCATCAATCAATCGTTTGATTTATGTGATAGGCCTGCATTTAAAATGAGCATTTACCATAAATTAAAGGTATCTTATATTATTAGACATGTTATTATAAAACATGCTTTAGTTAGGAGTTATTGATACTTCAAGTGCAAAATAATGATATAAAACCTTAATAAAAATACAATTTTAAGTATTAATTAGTAACTTAAATATGAGACATGCAAAATGGGTTGAATTCATTTAGACTTTTCCTTATGTAATCAAGTATAAGTAAGGTAAAGAGAACATGGTGGCTGATGCACTTTCACACAGGTATGTTCTTCTAAACACTATGAGTACTAGATTCTAGGCTTTGAATATATGAAGGAATTGTATGCTAATGATTCTAACTTTTCCAAAATATATAATGCATGAAGGCATTTGATTTTTGGTAAGTTTTATTTGATAGATGGTTACTTGTTCAAAAAGAATCGATTGTGTTTCTACTAGTTCTTTGTATGAGTTGCTTGTTTATGAAGCACATAAGGGTGTTTTAATGGGTCATTTTGGGATTGCAAAAACTTTGAATGTATTTCATGAACATTTCTATTGGCCAAAGATGAATAGCGATATGCAATGAATCTGTGAATAGTGCATTGCATGTAGAAAGACAAAATCTAGAGTACAACCACATGAATTATATACACCATTGTCTGCACCTACTGAACCTTAAGTAGATATATCTATTGACTGTTTTTAGCTTTACCTAGGTCAAAGAAAAGTAAAGACTCTATTTTTGTTAGGGTTGATAGGTTTTCTAAGATGACGCATTTCATTGTATGTCATAAGACTGATAATGCATCTCATATCATAGACTTATTCTTTAGAGAGATTGTATGTTTGCATGACATTCCTAGGAGTATAGTTTCAGATCGTAATGTTAAGTTTCTTAGCTATTTTTGGAAGACTTTGCGAGGGAAGTGAATAGAACTTTATCATAACTTTTGTGTGTTATTGTTTTTTTGGATAAAGTAAGTATATTAACCAAAAAGAAACAAAACAACAGCAAAAGGGAAAAATAAGGAAATTAAAAGGGAGACAACTTCAACAATCAATTCCCTAGCTTATCTTGGATATCTAAAGGTGGCAACAAAGACTCTAATGTTTCTAGGATGAGAATTTCGTTCACGACATTATTTAAACTAGAAAAATTATCTATGTTAGGTTATTTTTTTAATTATTGCAACAACTTTAGTTTATGTGTTAGATTAATTTTTTTTTATTTTCTTCATGTTTGGGTTTAGTTAACATATTTTGAGTTTGTTGTAAGTGGGTAAATATTAACCCACAAGTTTTGGATCCATTAAGGTTACTAGTTGAACTATTATATAAAGTTTTGTAAGCTGAAATTTTCAACAACCATGAATTTATAAAATAAACTTATGTTTTGCTTGAGATAAACATGTTCTTTGTTGTGACAAAGAAGAAAACATGACTTATTAATGCATAACTAACCTTTTGGTGTCAATTCGCGAATTCCAATATCTCTGGTTCTTAATTATGGGTCAAGGTTCTCAAACCTGATTTTTGGCTTTCTCGGGGAAGTATCATCTTCGTTAGGGATGCTTGACCATGTGATCAAGAGGTCCACAACATTTGGTATCAAAGCTAGGCTCTAGAATCAAGTTATATCCCTTATTTCTTGCATCATTTATATGTTTTTCTTAGAATCAATATCATATTTGTCCTTGCATCTTTGTTTTCGGTCAAAATCCTAAGGGTCAATTTTGGTCATATTTGTTTTCTTTTTTTGTATCATTTCTTGTTTATTTTCATTATTATTGCTCTTCTTAAAGTAAAAAATAAATTACACACCAAAAATGTTAGTTATGTTTAATCTAGTCTAATTACATCTTTTTCATGTCAGCCTATCAAAACACCTTATCAAAATTCATATTGTGGTTATTTGTGGTGGGACTACACCAATTATAAAATTTCCACTCATTTAGGCATTAATTTCTTAGGGTTCCAGATTCGGATAAAAAAAGGGTTATTACTTATTTCTTTCGTGTTAATATATCAAACATTATCATAATTGAGACAAAATTGATATTCTATTTGTCACACCTCCATTATCGGAAAACTATTATTAAAAATACAATGTATTTTTTTAAATTTTTATTAAGATACAAATCTATTACTTCTCTCGACTTTATTTTATGGTGAATCTAAATCCTAATCATTCGTTAAACTAAACCCCATCTATTTTTAAAATTCTTAAAATTTTCAGCAGAATTTCCTTTGTTTTTATAAGTACCAAGTTATCGACATCTTTTATACACCTGCACTTAGTATCAAAATAAATCTATATATCTGCAACTCAATCATATCAAGACAACCTCAAACATTTCCAACACATCAACCCATTCATTTATCCTTTCCTTCCAAACTTTTATTTCCATCATATACTTCCCTTTTTTTAGCATTAATTACCCATATTAAATATTACTACCTTCATCAGTTATACATATTTTCAAAATAATAAGTATCATACAATTATTACAAACCAAAAGAAATTACAATATTTTAAATATAAAATACAACATATTAAAGTGTTACAAAAGATTGCATTACACAGCGAAAGTACTAAATAACTAAAATAAGTAAATGTCTAAAGGGGTCCAATAGTATGAGAGGGTCATGTATAAACAAAACATAAAAGGAATATCCAGAATATCAGAATGATTCCAAAAAAACATAATTATTATATGTAAAATGTCATCTACCACATTTCACTTTATACTCATGCTTAAAATCCTCACTAAAAATTTATTTCACAATAATTACCCATATTCTCTCAAAATATCTAATTCTTCCAAATTCCTCCATTTAAAACTCAGACCTTCATCCAATAATTAAACATCCCCAAATAAAAACAAACACTTTACTTTAGCATGTGAGTCATCTCATAATTCATTCAATTTCAACATAACTAAAATAGTCTTCCTAACCATAACTCATCAATTTCTCAATAACCCCACGTTAATTTAATCCATCCCTTAGTTTTCGACTGCCAAAAAACTAAGTTACAACTCCATCTTCTTACTTTCTGATTTATCGGACGATTAGGTTAAACCACTAACCCTTAGTTTTATTAACTATAGACCACAAAGTTCCCAACCATAACTCAGCAATTGTTACTTTAAAACAACTTACCCAAGTGCATTAAGCAAGAATCAAGACTCACTGCATTGTCCTGGTTTCGTATTCATCATCTTCCTCATTCAAAGTCTAATTTCTCTTTTTAGAACTTCACTTTGTCTCTTAAGTTCCCTTGTTTCTTGATGATTTCTAGCTAAAAACACTATTCCTAACACAATTTTAGGGTTCCTTCTTACCTTTTCTCTCTTTCTCTCCTAAGCTCTCTTCTCTCTCATTTTCTCTTCATTTTTTTTCTATCCAACCGTGGTTTAAGAAAGAAAAGAGTTGCTAGAATTTTCCAGCTCATTAGGCATATTTACAAAATTGCCACTAATGAATTTCATGCTATTTTTCAGTCTAATTGTTGATTTTTTTTAATGACCTTACCGACCTCCAATCACTCTAAACTTTTAACTGTATATAATACTATATGTGAAGAGATTCCTGATAAACGTTCAGCCCGGTTTGACGGTCGGATTGAGCGTTATGCTTGATAGTACAAAACTGGTCGGTAGGGAATTTTACGTAAGAAAATTTAAATTTTCTTGTTTAAGGCATAAAACATATTAATTAGTCCTATAAACCCTAGGGGCCATTTTGTCATTTTTAAAACAAGTATATAATTAATTTTTATTTTTATTTTTTTAGCTTTAAAAATCTGGGGGTTTACACTAGGGGTGAACATTTTCGGTTCAGTCCGATTTGGGCCAAAATAAGTAATCAAACCAAAATTATTTTTTCCAAGTTTTTGAACCCGACCGAACCGAAAATCGATTCGAACCAACCATGTTCGGTTCGGTTTTTTCCCTTCCAAACCAATTTAAACCGAAAATTATTTCTAGGTTTTTTCACTGATCATATTTTTTCATGGATTCTATTTTCGTTTTATTTCTAATTTCACAGATCTGTGCTTTCTGTGCTTATTTTCTGAGAAATCTTGGCTTTCTCAACAAGTATGGTTCTTTTTTAACTGGTTGGACATGCATGATATCCAGAAAATTCAATCCCGATTTTCTTTTTGTTAGATCTTTGCCCAAAAATTAAACTTTGCAAAAAGATACACAAAACAAAAAGAAAGAACATAAGTCATTTGACTGGAGAAAAAAAATACAAAGAAAAGATCAAAAGATATCTATTATTAAAATGTAAAACCATCAAAACATTATTATTTGAACAAGAGGAAACAAATCAAAGAGGAAGGGCCAAACCCGTACACGCTAGTTAAAAAAAAATCCCTTTTTTTTCCTCTCCAATCTTCCCTCCATTTCATTTTGGAGCCACCACCACACACCTGCAAAGAAAAAACCCTAAACTCGCTCTTAATGGCGACCAATCCAACTCTGTTGCACCAACTCGGTCTCCTTCTCCAATCATAGAGGAGAGATGCAAAGAGAAAGGGAGGGGAGAGATGTAGAGAGAAGGGGAGGGGAAGGGGAAAGATGCATAGAGAAGGGGGGAGGGGCGGCTGCTTTTGTGTTTATGGAATGTAAAGAGCAAAGTTTAAGTTTTAGGGTTAGGAAAAGCATCCTATTTATAGTTGTTTTTTTTTTTGAAGTGCTGGTCTGGTTGAACCGGTTCGATTCGGTTTGGTTCAATTGGTTTCAGATTTTGGAAACTGAAACCGAACCGAACCGGAATTTTTTTGTGATTTTTTAATCGGTTAATTCGGTTTTTTTCGGTTCGGTTTTTTTGGTTTTTTTTTGTTTAATCGGTTTATCAGTTTTTTGCTCACCCCTAGTTTACACTAATTATTTAGGTTTAAAACATGCAAAATATCAATATTTTACTCAATTAGACGTCATTTGTTTTGGGGTCCAGATTCGGTTCATATTGTTGTTTTCATACCGTAAACTCTATTTGTATCATATCATCAATCAAGTTATATCCTTCTATTAAGTCCATTGTTTTCTCTTATTCCATGTCAAATCTACTTGTTTCTATCTATATTTTTGTTTTGGGTCAGTTTTCTCCAGTCCTCAGTTTCTTTTTTTTTTTACTTTCATTAGCATTTGTTTTAAAGTTTATTTTTTTAAAAAAAAGGATTGGTCGAGTTTTTTTGTTTTTTGTCTAGTTTGAAAACTTAGAGTAAAAAAAAAATACAATGGGAGTATTATAATCAAGATTACATGTATTCGGGGTATTATGACAAAGAAAAATGAGGTATCAAAAGAAGAGGTGGTATTAAAGGGAGAGGAACAAATAAATTAGTGTTTCTGATGAAGAATGTAAAATATCTATCCTATAAATTTGGGGTTAAATGAAAGAATTTGACAAGTTAAACAAACTATTCTATGAATGACAAGCTTTAGTGAGAGAGAAGCAACAACATTGAAAGGATGAAAGATAAAAGATAAGGGTTGCTACTTTCATACAAAATTATTAGAGGCGAGTGTTGGCAAGAAAAGAGCTCTGAAGGTTTAAACAAGAGACTTATGAAACATCTTTTATATCTATTAGTGATTCAAGGATGAATCATCTTAAAGAAAGAGGGAATTATATGATCCAAGAAAGGGTTGAACAAAGAAATTCGGATTCAAGCGTAATTGTGCCTATCTTCTAATTTTACAACAATAATCCTAATTCTCAATTCGACTGTTAGATTGGGGTGAAATTTTATCTAGAGTTTCCCGACATATTGTTCTATATTTGGGTAATAATTTAGGTCAATCGGGGTTCAGGAAGGCCTTGTGGTATAGGTCAAAACAAGTTGTACGAGTTTTGTTATTTACTTCCTTTTTACTTGTTGACTTCCTATTTGGCAATGATCATTTTCCTAAAAGGATGTGGCAGTTTGTTTTGGAAATTTCATAGTTCTACAAAGATCTTTAATGAGCTAAAACATAATTTTAAGTGTGGCAAAGATTCATTAATGTTTCAAAATTCTTTTTTTATAATGATTTTTATTCATTATAGCTACATAAAGAAAAAAGGACTGATGGTATTTAATGACAGATTGGTTAACTTATCTTTGGAATTTTCCTAATCCTACAAAGAAGGTTAAAGAAAGGTAACAAGGGTTTCAATTTTTGAGTTAGGCCATGCTTACTTCTAGTTATATTTTATAATTGGTTTATTAAAAAAAAGGTAAGTATTATGTGATTCTTTTTATAAGGGCTAGTTTAATATGATCTCGGAATTTATACGATTATTATTTATTTTAAATTTAGAAGAGCTAAATTCTTCTTTATTGTCTCCCTCACAATAAGTTTAGACGAGAAATTAGTAGTTCATCACTAACATCTGCACCCAAATCTGTTTACCATCAACAATTACGATGGCCAAATCTAAACCCATCTTGGATTTGATCCTTTGTCATCACTTTGTGTTTCCCATCAAGAGTTTAAGCCACCAAACTTCGCAACTCCTTGATTATTGATTCTAGCTAAACACCGTAAGTTTTCCCAAAATGGCTTCAATAGAACCATCCATCGTCCTGTCCCACAGATCTGTCCATCATCTATGCAACAAAATTGTCCATTGTTTCTTCTCGAATGCAAACCACACTCTGATACCAATTGTCACAAGGTTTATTTGTTGTTGAAATTTTCCAGCCCCTATGTGGAAGCCAAACCCCCTGCCAAACTCAACCTTCTTTAGTTCTATCCACTCGTGTTTACCTAGCAACTAAGTATTTTCTCTTACCTAGAGGTTTCTCCACTCTCTCTTATTACTATACAAGCGAAACACACAAGTAGAAAGGATACAACGTATACAAGCACACAAATTATTACAGGAACCAATCCCAACCTTTATAATCTCAACAATAAAGGAAATACATAAATCTGTATGTATGTGTGTGTGTTATGCACAAAACTTGCACGCTATACACAAAACTAGCATAATATACATCCAAGCTAGCATCCTCTATATAGCCAAGGCTCTCCAACCTATTTATAGACAAACATATAAAATGTTACAAAGTATAAAACTACCATACCTACATTTTAGAAAGTAGTGGGGTATTTCTGCCCCATGTTCTCATGAACTTAGTGGGTGGTTTTGACCCATGATCTCATGATCATAGTGTTTTAAGAAGCAATCTCGGCAATGCTTCCATGTTCAGCAGCCATGCCCCCATGATCTGGACACCCATTTCCTCTATGATCGTAACTACCATAACAGCCCACTACATTGCTGTGTAACTATCATTCTGTATTGTTGAATCAATTATGTTTGTTGTCTACCTTGGACTGTCCATCGTCCAATTCCAAACTCGCATCAGGCTACTGAGCATAGGTCAATGTTGCTGATTTTGCCATTGCTGCCAAATTTAACGTTGTCTCATGGACTGCTACTGTCCACTACATCATTCCCGCAATGTTTTTTGTCAGTGTATTAATGCTGGATTTTGACTTCGTTAATATGCCCTGTAGCTAATCAAATGATTACATGTAGCACTGATTTTATTCATGTAAATTATATTTATTATTAATAAAGGTTGTCTTTATCCTTAATATTCATTTATATTTGATTAATGATTCTAGTGTTCCTGGAATTATGAATAAAGTAAAGATAAAGTTCATAGAACAAAAAAAATATTTTACAAAGAAAATTATAAAGTTTTTATAATTATGAGATTCCTATTGTATCAAAATATTATTTCTAAATGTTCCTGGTCAATTTTCTATTAAGATTTGAACATTAATTAGAGTTGTTAAGACTTCTGCATATTGTGTTCCTTCTTTTATGAAAGCAAGCAGTTGCTCTCATAAACTAAGGTACGAGCGATACCTGAAACTAATATGCAGGTGCTTGTCATATGACATGTATACTGAACTGACCCACAAGAGAATCTTATATGGAGAGACTACCTGTATTTATGGAAAGGCTCTTGTAATAATTGTGTAAGTGATCCTTAGACTTGAGATCACTAAGTAATCTTATATAGAAAGTGTTATACTTTGATCGTCACCACATGTTGTCCTAATCAAGGGTAACAAATGAGTAGATATTGAGAATATCGTAAAATATATGGAGGTATTTAAGTGATCAATAGAGGATTCATCATCTTAGGTGAATTAGAAAAAACATTCTATATGTTCTTAATTGTATTGATTGTAAAATCATTGGCTAAGGTAGAATGAGTTTTGAAAAAAGTTTCAAAATCTTATTCAAATAATCAATGATTATTATATTGAGAACTAAAATGATTTAACAAAGAAGATATACTTTATGCTATAACATTTAAATTAGATCATTCATAATGAAGGGATAATAATTACACTAAGAAACTAGTCACTAAAAGGTTAAGTCAAGCCACTTATAACTTTCCTAATATTTTGGAGATCATGACAGGTTGCTACATATTGTACTTGATCTTCAAATATAAATCAATTAATTATTGAATTGATAATAAATCAAATTATTGAATTTATTCAATCTATTTTATTTAGGATTATGATTTATGTTTAGGCCAACTTATTACGGAACCTAATGGATCATACACATAAGAACCATTGGTCATAAATTAAAATGGTACAATTAATGAAATATGACTTGATTATCAACAAATTTTAGAAATTGAGGATTAGAATGTAATTAATATAGGGGAATACAATTCTAGACCTAAAAACATCAAATAAGGACTTTATTGAATAAATTTCTAATATTATACTAAAATAATATATATGATATTATTTAAGGGGCAAATTGATATTTTTTTCATTTATAGGGTTTGTTAGGTTTCTTATAAAATATGAATGATATGTCTCTTATTTCCTATGAAAGAAAAGGAGAAGGGTGAGAAAAGTACAGTACTTAAACACCTAAAACACAAAAGAAAAGAGCTAGCATTCTAAGGTATAACAATCCCTCTCTCCTAAATATGTTTAAGAGATTTCTCATTGATAGTTCATGTGGATTACCGTTAAAGGCCGAACACTTAGATGACTTGTGGTTTGTGACAACCTAACCTTAAAGGAAATATTCAAAGATGAAAAAAATATTTGATCTTTAGATAATTTTCGTATAAATCCTAAACAACTCTAAATCTGTCTAACAAAATCTTTAGACTCCTAAAGAAATCTAAATTTATCGTTTCTTCTGCGTGTATGTGTTTTGGGAAACCCAACAAAAGGAATGTAGATAACCTTTATATTTGACATGACTAAATATTTTAAAAGGAAAATTACTTTGACCCTCCTCACATTTGAGCATGCTTATACTTTTCCTTTATTTTTTTTTTAAATTACACTTTACATACCGGGTCAACACCATATTCAAATTTTGATGAAAAGCACAAAATATCTCTTGACATTTTTTCACCGTTTCCCCCTTTTTAACTCCTCTTTCTCCTTCTACTTCTTTTCTTACTCTATATAAAAATCACCCTTTCTCTCTCCGATGATACATTGATTTAACTTAGCCATGTGAATAATTGTATTGTATGTTCAAATTTTTGAGTGGTGATGGTATTGTACAGAGAAGAGACTTGGCAGATTTAGGCATCTACACAACCTATGACACTTTCAGTATTCTTAATCCTAAAATAGTTTTTGATTGGCAGCTATAAAAGCAGAGTTCACCACAATATTTCTCAAAGGTGCCAACCATGCTAGATTTACCTTCTATGATCATCCATATGAAAGTTTTAAAGGGTTAAGTTAAGACTTTTTATTGACCATATTCATTTACAATACATGGTTTTGTAATAATATAACTCTTTTATTTATCTATTTTTCTCATGAATAAAATGCATTATTATAAGTTCTAGAGAGACTATGGTAATGCTATCAAAAATAGTTTGTATAATGATCAAATAATGGTCAACGAGACATCATTATTGGCCATTAATGATCTTCTAATTACAATAAAACATCTAGCCAATGAGGTTTTGGAAGGAGTTGTTCTTTAGTCTACGTAACTTCTAAGATGGTGAGAAGCATCTTGACTAGGAGCATGCGTGGCGTTGGCTTATCTACATTTGATTGCAAGAGAATTTGACGAGCTTAATCTATGTGAAGATGTAGGCTAGCAAAAATTGATGTATTTGTAGTTTTTGATAAAATATATAAGAGGAGTTGTAAATATATAATGAGAAAAATACCTGATCTTTCTATAGATTAGTCATTTTTTACCTTATCTCTATTATTTTGGAAATTATAGTTTACATCTAGGGCCAAATATTTTCAAATGTTGTATTGTTTTACATAATTCTCATGAAAGAAGTCAATAAAATAGTTTAAATTATTTATATAATTACCATTATTTTCCAATTAATAACTACATATGCATTGAATGTTGAAATTATAAAAGTAATAAATTTTCTTCTTTTTCTCGTTTACATTTTCCTCTTCGACCATAGTCGCCCCTCTTCTTTCTTTCTCTTCCGCCGACCATCACTAATATCACCAATCAACCATCATCTCTTGATGCATACATGGAGCATGCTTTTATGAATTCACAAATTCTTGCATGTATGAATGCACCCTAATTTTCTAGTATATGTTGACTTTGTTTTTGAAAGATTGGATTAGAAGACTAGGCAAGAGCATTTACAACTAGAACCCAGCATAAATCTTATGAAACCAATCACCCTTTGTTTGAGTTGTACTTGGCGTCTAACATGGAAGTAAGGTTGTTGAAATAATGCAAAATAATCTTAAGAACGTAAAAACTGATAAAATCAAACTGAAAACATAAACTCGTACTAAAATTGATAATATCATGATGATTTTAGTACCAAGTTTACATTTTCATTTGAAATATAAATACTGTAGCAGACCCATAACCTCTCGTTCTCTTTGTTGTTGCATAACCAACCGCCACACATCTCTTCACCAAAACGAGAAGCCGATCACCTCTAGACACCAAACATATAAGTTGTTGTTTTCAATCATTGCTTTACCTTTTCAATTGGTTTATTTAAGTTATTTTAGCCATTAAGATAGTTTTTAAACTATTTTTTTTAATTATGATCTATTTGATTTTTTTTGTTGTTAAAGTTTACCTTGTAAAGAAATGGGTTGCTTTTTGTTATTAGTAGTCAGTCTCTATAAATTTGGGTATTGGTTATAGTATTTGAAGCATTTATTGGTAGAATCTCTATTTTGTAGGGTGACTTAAAGCCTCTGTAAAAAAGTGGATAATTCTTTAATTCCCTGCATGTTCATTTCCTGATGAAAAAAACCATATATTTCATTATTAGTAATAAAAAAAAATGTGCCTTCTTCTTTTCCTCTTGAATTAAGCAATTATTTACCTTTCCCTACTCTCA
>Ga0307518_10003000_pt1 | contig 12226 bp, 5 predicted proteins | sample 25_EM_MG_FD_203889 | JGI IMG/M metagenome (GOLD analysis project Ga0307518, IMG submission 203889) | Populus trichocarpa ectomycorrhiza microbial communities from riparian zone in the Pacific Northwest, United States - 25_EM | ecosystem: Host-associated > Plants > Roots > Unclassified | place... | reverse complement strand
TAATCTCCATCTTCTAAATGACTAGCTAGCTTAATAAATGTACTTGGTAATCATTAAAAAAAGAAAACACACAGTATTTATTATAAAAAAATAATAATAAAATATTAATTAGCTTAATATAAAATAGCAGGATATTTAATTTTAAGAACTATCTTCATGTTTCTACGTGCAATAATTCTTGAGACGTGCAATAATTCTAGAATTTAAAATCTTTTGGCTTACAAATGCTTTATCTCAATTAGTTTCCGGAAATAATCTTGAATATCTCCCTCCACACCACCAAATCTTTTTAGTTTCCTATAGTCTTGCTGTGATGTCTTTTCTAGGGTTTTTAAATTGAAGGACCTAGTTCACAATATTATCCCTAATCAATCTGGATATAATCAATTATGTCCTCAACACTATTTAACATTTTCAATGTCACTCTTCCTCCAGAGTCTGCTACAAACAATTAACAAGATCATCAAATGTATGACGTGACATGCAAGTTAGTGTTTTATTAAGTAAGGGAAATAGAGGAAAATGTACAATTAATTGTTTGATATAAGGATGGAATTGCATATTTTAGATTGTTTTCCCTTCAATTTGTAGACTTAATAAAACAAAGGTGCTGCACATGAGTTATTTGGCAGTTCTGTTTACTATTTGTAATAGAGATGGGGTGGAAGGGCGACATTGGAAACATCAGGTTACTTTAAGGAAGAACTTGATTGCTGCTCGAATTAATGAAGGGTATTAACTTTAGGGCAACTTTGCAACTAACCTTAAATTTCACGACTCAATAAAACAATGTCATCTTTACCATTAAACTATTAGGTGAAAGCTTGATACACCTATCACACAGAAAATCTCATTAGGGTTAATCACTTGATGAACAAACTAACAACAGTGGCTGTCTTTTTATCCAGCCGGGGACCATAAACTTTGCAGTCTAGGGTGCGAATCAGAACAATGAAACTGTTTCTCGTGATGCCCACATAATTTTCTGCTTGTTCTCAGAGAGTAAGAGACATATCTCTCTCTCTTCCTACATGAAATTAAAAGAACCCTAAGACATCAATGGCAATAATTCACCACAGCCTTGTTACTGCTTCGTAAAATAAGGAACTATGTTTTCTCCGTACGCTTAACTGCAATTGGGTTCGTATCCATTGAACTTTCAAGTTAATGGATACTTATCATTCTCAATGGCCTAGCTACAACATAAATGATGAGCTTGTTTTTAATTTGCTTGGTATCAGAAATGGGGTAGCTAGCCTTTTGCTTTATATATTAATTACTGGCTGTTGAGCTGTTCTTGAAAGCAGAAGAAGGCAAGTTTGATTTTAGGGTTATTATATATTTAGGGTTCATACTGTTAGGGTTTCTTGTTTCGATACGATAATGATATAAAGCAGAGCTCAGCTTTTGACTGGTGCAACAGAAGTAGTCCATTAGAGCTCAATAATTTCGGTGAAGGTGACATTTTCTAGATTGTTAAGGTACGCAGCTGATCGGAACGAAGAGAAGTTGCAACTCTCTGGTGTCTATATGCATGTTGATGAGTTTGAGTTTTGATTTTTGGGAGTTATTGTGCAAGAAGTATAATTAAGAGATCAGTAACATAAAATTAATTACACCAACATTTATTATATATCGATTCATCCTACCGATATTTTTTTCTACCAAACCCTAGAACTAAATTAGACTTTTAATTTGAGGCTGTTAATTTAGATAGTTAATGGCTGCTCAATTAATAAACAGTCCTCCATTTTGGTTGCCCAAGGTGGGCATGCCCTTGTTGCTGGTTTCTCTTCATTATCCAGGAATATCCATCTGTATTAGAAGATCACACACGTGCATAACAGGCAATCCATGTTGATTTAATTTTTAAGTCAAGCTAATTGAAATTAAACTTCTTGAGTACTTACTGTATAACTTCAACTTGGATCTGCAGTGCATATCTCTCTGCCGTGTGGTCCTTCATTGCTACTGGGTGTAGATGCTTTAAAGAACCTACATTGGTCCCTCCTCTAAGGGCAGATAGCTAGCTATGCACCACCTAATCCAGCTGATGAAACTTCCGTAGCATACACCACAACTTTTTAAGCCCCATGACTATGACTTATATAATAGTAACTCTGATCATAACGTAATTAATTAATAAAAATCACATTGGATTTAAATCTAATAATGAATTATGGCTGGAGAATAATAACTTCTTAAGCTTTATGTTGAAATACTTACCTTTCCTTTCATGCATCGCTGACGGGTGGAGTTGTTTGACATGATGTTAAAGTTTTGATGATAAAATAATCACGAGTTTAAATTTTAATATCTTAATTATTTCTCGTTAAAAAATAGATAAAAAAGCATAAGATAATAGTGTAACTATATTAGATTCAAATCTAAAGAATTTTTATTTTAAAAAATGTATTAAAGAGTAATACATGAAGTCATTTTGAAACTTTATTGGACAATTTAAATTTTTTTATTGACGTGTTTCTTTAATAACTTAAGTTTTTTAAATAAAAGGTTACTCAAAAAATGCTATAAGATTTAAATTAAGTAGTGTCATTGCAAATTTGTTTCCATTTGAATAAAAATATTCAACTCATCATTAAATATATAACCCAAAATTGGAAATATATACCGATTTGTCAAAAAAAAATGATAATAATATAGTAAATTAATGTAAAAAATAATGGTTCAATAGCGTGCTTTCTTTTTATTCAGCTAGGCATGCATTAAAAAGCTAGCTATTTGTAGTTGTGAATAAAGCATAAGCCCTCTTTTTCTATTTTGTGTTGGATGGTCCCCATGAAAATTAACTCATAATAAACTTTAATTAAATTTTTTTTTACATATATGACTAATTAAGTCTAATAAAATTGCTATATTAAACTTAATCAAGGGGTTGGCCTCATGGTTAAGGAAGTTTTTTTTTTATTATTTAAATTTTGAGGCTAAAATCTATAAAATTTGATTAAATTCTTCTAAATACAACAGGTGGACAATGCGTTTTTAAGATAATTTGAAGAATAACTTAATCTTCAGTACTGATATGCAAAATAGTTCAAGAACATCCTAACCATTCAACTAAAAAACATTTTGACACTACATGGACATCACATGGCCACAAATGTGCCATATACACCTTTTTATCCCTAGTATACATTCCATAAAGCATGGCTTGGTAAAATTCCAGCATCTTTGTAGTTCTTTCTCAAAATTGGGAGTTTATGCAAATAAGGTAGATATATATTCTTGACAAATTAATCGCAAAAAAAATAAATTTGATGCAAGTTTAATAGAACCTCCCCCACACAAGCTAGGTCGTTAAATTAAAGAAAGGACTCTCAAATGGTGCTGTGTTGTCTTCTCTGATTGCCCCTCCTCTTCCTCCCTAGCCAAGCTGAACAGATATATATGGAAGCCTACAGTTTCCTGCTTGATGTAAGTTAAACTCTCGTATATTCGCCTAAAATAGGCGATATATTCATGGTAAACTTTTCCAAATATATGTTTGTTATTTCCATATAATTCTTGCTCTCTTTTGCTTGATTTCATCTCCATATAGGAGGGACAGTGATACTGTATAAATGTAAAATTTAGATTTCCATTGTCTCCATATTCATCTACTACTTCAGAGAATCCTTATACATGATAGTTCTCAAGTTTTTATTGAATTTCAAATAACATACCCAAAAAGAGAAAAAAGAAAAAGGTTTTCGATGCACTAAATTCTTTCCTGCAATTGCATATATAGTATTGTCAATGTCTGAGAAACATCTTTCATCTTTATTTCATCTTCGTATTGATAAAGAAATATATTTCTTCTTTATGGATTGTGAAAATTATTAGATTTTCAGAGTAACTGATTGTGTTAATGTACTACTGATTGATCAGACGTAGATGCTACCTTGCATAAGTACTATATACTCAATAATGTGATCGAGAGAATCAAGGTAAGATGATTTCAAATTCAAGAGATATGGATTTGCAAGGAAAACAAGCAGGTGGCGGCGGCAGTGAGGGCGACAAGATTTCCAAGGCAACACCATCCACTTCATCAAGACAATGGTCAGCATTTAGAAATCCAAGGATTGTTCGCGTCTCCCGGTCTTTTGGAGGAAAAGATAGGCATAGCAAGGTTTGCACAGTGAGGGGACTGAGGGACCGGCGAATTAGGCTTTCTGTACCCACAGCCATTCAGTTATATGATCTTCAAGATAGGCTTGGCCTTAGTCAGCCTAGCAAGGTAATAGATTGGTTGCTTGATGCTACTAAAAATGATATCGATAAGTTGCCTCCACTTCAGATGCCTCCAGGGTTTGGTCAATTCCACCAGCCAATGCTATTTTCTCATCAATCAAATATTGCATCTCCCTTCTTTGATCCCAATTCTACGTTTATCAAGGACGTAGGATTTCATTCATTAGGGATAAAGATCGGTACTAGTACTGCTGGTCTTGATGGGCAGGTGCAAAACAGTAGTACTACTATGCCAAAATCAAGCTATAACAGGGATATAGAAGCTTCAATAAGAGCAAAAAGCAAGCAAGTTGACACTATTAATGAGAAAGGAAAGTGGATCAAAACAAATGAAGATGGAGAAATTGGAAGTTACAGTACTACTGGACAGGTCCCCGCTCAAAATTTCTTTCCTTTAGCCAATCATTCTTCCTTACCAAGCTTGCTATACAATCCTACTGTGCCCTTCAACTCCAATCATTGGGATGCTTCAAATTTATCTCTATCTACACAATTTGGAGGCCATGGATTTCTCTCCCAAACAGAAAATTCCTTGGACACCCCATCATCACTGCCTCTCTCTTCTGGCTCTCAATTATTTTTCTGCCCACCTCCACCAATGCCACCACTCTTTCCATCCTATCCTCCTTGTGTTACCACTCCCTCAGAGAATGAGTCCAGAGATATGAACCATTTCCAATTATTGAGCTCAAGTTCGTCACAGCATATCTTACCGATTTCTCTGACAATGAGCTCAACAACAAAACCTTTTTCCTTGAATCTAAATCCTGGGCTTCTTCGTTCGCAAAATAATAACGAAAGCAATCCTGATGAAGATACTACAGAATCATAAATATCACCCTGCATGGCTTGGTTTTTTCTTTACTTGGTTCAAGGATGGATGTTGAAGGCAGACTTTATAAACATGTACCTCAGCGGGTGGTCAAGTGATCAGAGTACAGTATGGGAGTTTAAAGCTCATCGAGCTATCACATTATTATGTTCTCTTGTGTTACCCTCTAAACATCTTGGAGACACATGCAATCAAACGTTGTAAGATGCTACCTTGCAACATGAATTATTTCCTATATATCCGTACGCGGATTCAAGCTATATATGACGATACAAGTAAGACACCAGACACTTCTATCTTTCTGTAGTTTTATATACAAGTATTTATTTTGCAGACAGTACTTTTGTCCATATATATATAAACTAAGCTCTTTTAAGTTTCTGTAAAAGTTATTACTTAAACGAAAACCAAGTATGATGCGCTTTGAGTTATTACAACCTTTGGATTTTACATATTTGAGTTGCAGAAACATTATAGCATATTGCTCCTGTATTTTCGCTCTTATGATCAATTTTTACATCTTTTCTCCAAGGCCTCTTTCCTTCAGCTAGACCCAATTTTGCATCATTTATCTTAGGGTGCGACGAGCTGCCAATTGGAAATGCATGGCTGAGTGTTTAGCCCTTATATTGATGGTTTGGAACATTGTTTTGGCTAAATAAGAAAATATGCCTTCACAATAAGGCATGGCTAATTAAAGACTTAATCTGAGGCAATGAGTTGAAGTATATACAGCTCATGTTCAAATCATCACCCCACTTCCAAGTATCACACAAAAAGAGTCATATCTTCTGATCCAGTAGCCAATGCCGTCAATGGCGAATATTTCTTTTTATTTTTTTGTCTCAATAATCAGCTAAAATAATTAGATTCAGTAAAAGAGGATTACTATTTTTATTATTTGTACGAGCATAAATTGTGTTTGGAAAATAAATTATGTGTAAAAAATTTTGCTAAGAAAATGAAGTACTTTTGTGATGTTTGGTCTAGTGCAACATGTTGGGTTTTTTAAAATACATATATGCAGTAGAAATAAAAAATTTAAAATTTTTTAGGGAGTTCAAGGATCCTGTTAAACAGATTTAGAGCTGTTTATGCAAAGATTACCTGAAGATCAGATGTTTTTTTCAGCTTTGAATATTTGCTTCGAGGCTGGTTTGTCACAAATCACAAGTCGTTCAATTATCCATCCTCTAACGATAATCCACACGAACCACCACTAAAAAATCTCATAAATCATTTTAGGAGAGAGAAATTGTTATACCTTAGAGTGCTAGCTCTTTTCTTTTATGTTTTAGGTGTTTCTATATTGTACTCTATCTAACATAACACCTGTGGAAATAAGAGGCATAATATTTTGGGACCAAGAGGTTTGCTCCCTCTGTGGTCTCAGGTTCGAGCCCTGTGGTTGCTCCTATGAAGACCACTGGAGGCTTACATGGTCGTTAACTTCATGGCCCGTGGGATTAGTCAAGGTGCGCGCAAGCTAGCCCGGACACCCACGTTAAACTAAATAAAAAAAATAAAAAAAAGAGGCATAATATTTTATTTATAAGAAAACCTAAAACCCTATAAATGATAAAATATCAATTTGCCCCTTAAATAATATCACATATATTATTTTAGGCTATTTTTAAAAATTTATCCAATCAAGTCCTTGATTGTTTCTGATTTTAGAATTGTAATCCTCTATATTAATTATATTTCAGTCCTCAATTTCTAAAATTTATTTACAATCAAGTCACACTTCATTAACTATCTCATTTTAATTTCTGACCAAATGTTCTTATATGTGTGACCCATTATGTTTTCTAATAAGTTGATCCAAATATAAATCACAATTCTAAATAAAATAGGATTATATAAATTAAACAAATTAATTTATTATCAATTCAACAATTGATTGATTTATATTGGAAGATCAAGTACAATGTCTAGCAACCTCTCATAATCCCCTAAATATTAGAAAAGTCATGAATAGTTTGACTTAACCTTTCAGTAACTAGTTTCTTAGTGTAATTATTATCTCTTCATCAACAATGTTTCAATTTAGACATTATAGCATAGAGTGTGTCTACTATGTCAAATCATGTTTATTCTCAACATTATAGTCATTGATTATTTGAATAAGATTTGAAACCCTTTTCAAATCTCATTCCACCTTGTGCAAGGATTTACAATCAATACTATTTGAGAACAAATAAAATATTTTTCCTAATTCACCAAGGGTAATGAATCCTCTCTTGATTACTTAAATGTCTTTATATAGTTCATGTTATACCTAATATCTACCCATTTGTTACCCTTGATTAGAACAATATGTAGTAGGATCAAAACATAACATTCTCTATATAAGATAACTCAGTGATCTCATGTCTAAAAATAATTTACACAACTGTCATATGAGTTTTTCCATAGAACAAAGGTGATCCTTTCATATAGAATTCTCATGCGAGTCAATTCAATGTACATATCATCTGACAAACATCTATATATTAGTTCTAGTTATTCCACATACCTTAGTTTATGAGAACAATTGCTTCCTTTCATAAAAGAAAGAACATAATATGTATCAATCTCAATAACTCTAATTAATGTCCAATTTTAATAGAGCATTAACCGGGAACATTTAGGAACAATGCTTTGATGCAATAAGAATCTCATAATTATAACAACTTTATAATTTTCTTTGCAAAGCATTTTTGTCCCATGAACTTTATCGTTAATCTAGATTCATTAATCAAATAGTTGATGAATATTAAAAAATAGATTAAATATATATACATGAACAAAGTTAATGTCATGTGTAACCAACTGATTAACTTCAAGGTATATACACTAACACAACCTATATATAAAAAAAAATGTTTGTTATAATGAAAAGGAACTCTTGCTTTTATGATAAAATTTATTGTGTTTACATGTAATTTTTTTTTTTTTTGTATAATATAGTAATATATGTAACATGCATTGTACCCGGAATAAAAGAAAACATATATTAAACATGCTTTAAAATTTTGCTTGATAAAATGTTTTCTTCTTTTGTGAATAAAAATTTCAAAGTGCACAAATATTTTTTTGTTTTTTTGTGAAATAATTTATTTTTAATTTATTTTTTAAGTGAGTATAAGGAATGAGAAAGTAAAAACAATCAAAAAATAATTTATATTTTAATTAGAGAGAGTGAAATGGTGAGGTTTGAAAGATACTATTTGAAATTAAGCTTTTTGATTCATGTGATTTTATAATATATTATCAAATTTTATATGATTAAATGATTATGAGTTTGAACCTCATTATTTTTTTATTTAATTAAATAAAAAAATATGTTTAAATTAGAGATTTATCTATAAAAATTTAGCGCTTAAAAAACTTTTATTTAAAAAAGTAGGTTAGAAATAATATAAAACCAAAACCTCACTTAACCAATTTAATATTTGAATATAATTTTTTTATATAAAAAGGTAAACTTGGTGAGGCAGTTATACCCCTCACCGTATCCGACCAACTTATCCCTTGGTTTGAGTTCATAAATTAAGATGTAGTTTTCTAATGCATCAACAATCCGAGCCCGCTTAAGCTAAAAGCCACTTAATAAAATGCTTTAACAATAATTAAGATATATTTGTTAATTATATTTTTTAAAATAAAAATTATTCGAGGTCCCATTTTCCAAACATACATAAAAAAAAAAAAAAAAAATTCATTTATAGTTTTATCCAAATCTCACATTAACCTTAAAACCACTCCATGTAGATCTAGTAGACGAGAAACAGTGCCTCTACATGTTCTCTTGCACGGTGGAACCCTCGAGGAAAAGGCTACAACAAAAGAGGTGCCCTAAATTTTATTCAATCACTTCTTTTCAGAAACGCAGCAGCTCTTTTTGTCAGTACATATATTAATTTGGAGCAGAAAGCCAGCTGCCCAGAATGCGTTTCCTTATGATCACCAGGCCACATTGTACAACTCAGGCATGCATGGAAGCATCGACAACAAGAAAAAGAATAGTAGAATCTGCAATTCTTCTAGTTTTCAAAAGGAAACGAATAATAAACCTGTCGCTGGATCCAAGAAAACAATAAAGGACATGCAATTATGCAGGATAGGTGGTCCACTTGTGTGGATCGATATAAAGAAAAACTTTTGGCATGAAGCTACACTGAGAGATTAATTAGTCTGATGAGCGCGTGGGGAGGCTATATGCCTGTCAATGTTGTAGCATGCATACGGGTCTCGCTCGCGCTGCAGGCGTGCTTGTAGATTGATTGGTACTGCTGAGATTTATTGTACAGTAGAATTTTCCAATCTGCTGTCTCTAATCACTCAGAAGATCAAAGGGCAGAAAAGACATCAGCTCTTCAAAATAAAAAACTTCTTTACGAGAAATGTGAATTGTGATAGTTAGCATGTTTTCTTAGGTTAGCAGCTACTAGTTTATTGCTTTCCTGGAGGGTTTTACCAACAACAAAAAATTAATGTAAAAATATATTTAACAAGATTATTTGTTTAGCCTGAATTTTAAATTAAATCGCATAAAAATTATTATCCCGATGTCGTCTTGTCGGCTGGGCAAGTCTAAAGGAAAAAAAAATACAAGTCAAGTTAACGCTAGTCAAACTATCATACTCGCGATCCAGGTTATAGACTTTGTTAGGTCGAATTAACTTTTTATTTAACTATATTACAAAAAAAAATAAGAAAAATTGATTCACCTTCAACTCAATATTAAATGATAATATTAAATAAAAATCATGTATTAAAAGATGAAATTGAAAAAAAAAAAAGGAGTTCAAAAAACCCAAAGAAAATAAAAACCTCATATTAAAGGATGTAATTAAAAAAAAGCCAAAAAACATTTATTATATAATAAAAAATACAATAACTAATTTACCATCAACTCAATACTAAAGGATAAAATTAATAAAAATATTATATTAAATGATAGAATTGAAAAACAAAAAAAACCCAAAAGATAGGTCATATACATGGTCTTGAGAGAGGCCCATTGGCCTAGGCTGTTTTTTTTTTTTTTTCTTATTATAAAGAGTGGATGATAGGTCATCCACTCATTGTTTTTTTAATTTTGAAAAAAAAAAACAAACGATCTGCCATTTGTCTCCTGAAAATAAATTTTGCATCCCCCTACCCTCCATTTCAAACTCGTGACCTCGTGTATACCTGGCGTGTATTAACCAACTTAACTATGACACAAACTTATTATAAAACAATTAAAGAAATATATTAACCTAGTTCACTATTCATATGAACAATTAAACTGACCATACATCTTTTAGTTGTTTTGATAATATATATTTTATTGTTATAAAGATATGTATGTTTATTGATGTTATGTTTATTCAAATCTCAATTGGATACTAATATTTAAGCTATTTAAGAATCAAAGAGATCTAATGACTCAATAAATATCCTAAAATTAAACCTACTTGACAAAACCATAATATGAATAAAAAAATAAAAGGGAATGTTAGAGAAATTCATCTCACATGGAATAGTTAAACAAAATAAAAATAAAATATAAAGAGAAAGGACCACCCATTTTAAGACTTAAATCTTTTGGATGAATCCTCATTACAATTATCTAATTTTATATGAAATAAGAGTTTCAAAGAGGTCCAATGACACAACAAAGATCCTAGAGCTCAAGTCATTGGATAACACCAAAAGATGGGTTACAAATAAGAAAGATTGTTAGATACACTATCCCATATAGAATAACTATAAAAAAGCAATGTCATATATAAAGTAGAGAATGGACTATCCACCACGAAACTTAAGTCTTTTGGATGGAACTCATACTCAACTATTTAATTTAATATGATGACAAAGCCTTAAAAAGGCTAGCAATCCAACAAAGATTCTAAAGTCCAAGTCACTTAACATATCCCCAAAGATGGGTTACAGGTGAGGGAGAGTGTTAGAGGACATATTCTACATTAAATAAAAGAAACAATGCAAGAGTGATGTATATAGTTAAAAATGAGCCACCCTCACAACGCTTAAATCTTTTAGATGAAACTAAAAACTAATTATCAAATTTAATAAAACTATCTAATTTACTATGATATTTATTGAGTTTCATATATAAGCGACACGTCGATTATGAATTAGAAGTTGAGAGGTTATATACAAAAATAGACTTGTAACCTAACAGTCTAGGCTTTTAGATTGAAGTGATATCCACAATGTATGTAAGCCCTCTCGTATAGGCCCATGACAGGCTTCCAAGTGACTTAATAATGAATATCTCCCAAATAAATGGTATCGAAGTTAATGATTCGACTAGGATGAATGTAGTGTGGTTGATTAAGTTCACATTATAACCGTCCAATGATTGAGAAAGTTTGCACTCTTATGTTTTACTCCACCAAACACGGTTAAGTAAGAAAGTAATAATACTACACTCATATTGTGAAGATGCTTACGATACAGGGGGGGTAGTGTTTGATATGATTGAGGGACTCACGTGTCAGAGCTTTTTTATAAAAATAGATATTTTTTTTATTTTCCATTATTTATTATGATGCTTGTCACACCTAACATCACAATGATTCCATAAAAAAAATTAATTTATTTTTTGAAAATAAGGTAAAAATAGAAAAAGAAGTCGTTATCTAATATTTTATTCACCCCCACACAAGACTTAAATCTTTTACATGAAACTCAAAACCAACCATCAAATTTAATAAAACTATCTAATTTACTATGGTATTTGTTAAGTTTCATATATAAGTGACACGTCGATTAAGAATTAGAAGTTGAGAGGTTATATACAAAAATAGACTCATAACCTAATAGTCTAGGCTTTTAGATTGAAGTAATATCCACAATATATGTAAGCCCTCTCGTGTAGGCCAATGATGGCTTCCAAGTGACTTAATAATGAATATCTCCAAAGTGGTATCGATGTTAATGATTCGACAAGGATGTATGTAGTATGGTTAATTAAGTTCCCATTATACATGTCCATTGATTAAGCAAGTTTGCACTCTCATGTTTTACTCCACCAAACATTGTTAAGTAATAATACCACACTCATATTGTGAAGATGCTTACGATGCAAAAGGAGTAGTGTTTGATATGAATTCTATTTTAGTAATCTTGGGGAATCTTTTATTT
>Ga0307518_10002999_pt1 | contig 12232 bp, 12 predicted proteins | sample 25_EM_MG_FD_203889 | JGI IMG/M metagenome (GOLD analysis project Ga0307518, IMG submission 203889) | Populus trichocarpa ectomycorrhiza microbial communities from riparian zone in the Pacific Northwest, United States - 25_EM | ecosystem: Host-associated > Plants > Roots > Unclassified | place... | reverse complement strand
GATTTGGCAACCCACACCCATACCCCTGAGGTGATCACTAGGAGTAGTGTAGTTATGACTAGGTTAAGTGGTGTAGTTATGAGTAGGTTAAGTAGGTTTAGGTTTAGTAGTATAGTGATGACTAGGTCAAGTGGGTTATGGCTGAATTAAGCATGTAGGCTAGTTATGGCTAGGTTAAGTACCACTCATTACCAACAATTAATAGAGGTAAAATAGGGGCTAGGACTGGTCTGGACCAGTCCTAGACCAGTCCTCAAGCACCCCAGAAAAGTAGAGGACCAGGACTGATACCTTTTAGAATTGGGTAGGACCAGGACTGCAGTCCAGTCCTCAAATGGTCCGGTCCTGGTCTGGTCCTTGGTCCTTTAGTGGTCCTAGGACCAGACCTTCAAACACTAGGAGTAAGAGATCATGATCAATGCTTGTGACTGTGTTGATGGCCTCCTTTGCAGGGGAAGTGATCTGGGTTGTTGCAGCAGTCAGGGGATGAAAGACACTGAGAATCTCATGTGGGATATTGAAGTTGATGACAGGTGCACTTGATGCAGCCTGAGGTTGGTTCTGCTCGGTAATACACCACTGCAGAAGAGGCGAGTGTTTGCCAAGCTGACCAGTATGGAGATACTGGAATTTCTTGTGGTTCAGTGGTTTCTCTAAGTTTGCATATTGTGGGCCACGTTGCTAGAGACCTTTGTTAGCACCCAAGTAAATATGGACATAACAGATAGAATATATATTACCCATGCCGCTGCCCAGACAGAAAAGTGATTGTGGCTGAGCAGAAAGTGCTCACAGCTTTCAGGGTGAATGAAGCAGTGACCTGCACTGCTAGAGCACCCAGACTTTGAGCATTCCCACCAGTTTCACAGTAGCTTTATCTTCTCCTCAATATCCTTGTTCAGAGCTGTCTCTGAGTGCTTCTTACCCCACTGGTGCTTTTTCTATGAGCAATTAGTGCTTATGAACACTCCAACTCAGAGTAATGACACATGACAAACCTTCAACTTCTTCAACTTTTTGTATCGTCTGTTGTCACTACTATCATCACTACCATCACTATCACTGTTGTCTGACTGGTTCTCAGTTCCTGATTCATCATTAGATTTCTTTTTTGCCCTCTATATATGGGGTAAAGTCGTGCATATATCAAGATATTTTCATTGTACGCTTACCTTGGTAAGCTTCACCTCAATCTTGACACTGACAGTGGGTTCCTTTTGTTTCAATGCGTGTGCCAGCAAGAATTTGTAGTCATCCTCAGTCTGAAGCTGCATATGGGAGCTCTGGTAGCGTGGGACAACCCAAGTAATGTCATACTCGGTGTAGCTGATAGTTTTTGGGCATAGTGCTTGTGAAATCTTCTCAAGGAGCTGAGCTTTGATAGTATCCCACTCAAGGTCGGACTTCAGCTGGAGAAAGGTATTGCTGGGCTTCCACTGTTTCTCTCCTTTCTCCATTTCCATCTTTGAGTAAATGGCAAGGAAGTAGGTAATATTGACTGGCTTGGGGGGCTCTGGGGCAACAGCTGATAGATGTTCAAGTCATAATCAAGGGATTTACTAGCCTTCTGAAGCCATTGGTAGTGATTTCTTTGAGGGTCGGCCCCTTTTTTTTCGGAACAAGAGGTGCTGGAGGCTGTGGTGGCTCACTTTCTTGAACAACTGCATCATTGAGAGGGCTAGGTTCAGTGACCTTGACAGTAGACTCTGGAACCTCATCCACACTGTCATTGTCATCAGGGAATGGATTGGTGAAGATTGAAGCAGTCATTGCTGCAAGGGCAAGGTATACTACACACAGGGAACAGGGGTGCCAGCCCAAGATATTTTATTTCTTATCTAATCTATTGACACATGCGACTGTCAACCTTTTTGCAAAGTGCTGTAAGGTGTTTACTTGTCACCATATATACTCACCCTCTTAACCCATCTGTTCTCCTAAACTCCAGTCAACTCCAGCCTCTGTCCTATCTCATCCCCTTGGTCCTATGCTTGATCCTAGCAAGTCTCCTACTCACACAAGGGCAAAAGCCACCTCTGTCCTGGACTTGATGCTAGACCCCTTATAATTTATCCCACCTCTGGGATGTCCTTCACTCCAGACAAGCTGTGCTAAACTCTGGACTACTTTCCTGTGGTCTGGACTTACTCTGCATGACCCAGACTTACTTTCTGTGTTCCTCTAGTCCCTGGACTTATTTTGTATGACCCGGACTTGATTCTCTGCACTAACTAGCACCTACTAGTGTCTGGACTTACCTCCTCATTAGTCCCCTGCACCCCTGGACCTTCTAGTAAGACTGTCAAGGAGAACCGATCCTGACAGTTAGACAAAGACCTACCCCCTATTCCCACCTCCACCTCTACAAGTGAGTCATGGCAGACCTCCAGGACCTCCTTGCCCAGCTCATCCAAGGTCAGATCGACCTCCTTGCCCATATTGTGGCCCTTGCAGCTGCACAACCTCACCCTGCACCACTGTCACTTCATTCACCCTCCATTTAGGACCTATTAGGTCTATATATTTCTACAGATGTATATACCTAAGAGGTCTTACCAGGTCAGGTATTCCCAGTGGGTGCTGGAGAAAATACTTTCTCCAAGACTGTTACAACCATGTCCAACTCCGGGCCTTATCCGGTTACTTTGGTCGCATCGCAGCTCTACAGCTCAACTCCGGTCGTGCATCACTTACTCCGGTCGCGGTCGCGCAGATATACCTCCGCTATGTACGACCCTTGGTCTAATCCCTACACAGTCCTTACTACACCTTGCCGTCTACCCTGGCTTGATGTGAGTTCTCCGTGTGCTCAATATATCTCCTACCTTGTATCATTTTCACTGGACCTGGTTTATTTTACTCGGACCTGACTTTATTTTACCTGGACCTGACCTAGTACTTTCTCCGGTTATCCCTTGTCCACTTTTTAGGCTGTTTACTTGTCACCGTAAGTACTCGTCCCTAGTTCTTACTTAGTATAAGTACTCTGTAGATTATCCTGTATTCTTCAGTCTGAAATCAACCATAGTCACTACTCCAGTTTCTGTCTGTCTCCGTCTCCGTCTCCGTCCCCAACCTCTTGACCGGAACCTACGCAAGGGATCAATGCTCGTTGTCCTTAGTTGTTGAATCCAAGCGGTCACCAACTCTGGCCGGACTAACTCCTTGTCCAGCCTCTGCCCTTGTCCTTCGTCCGTTTTCGTCCGGACTTGACTGGACCCCCTACTGGAGTAGACCCGGACTTGACAAAGACCCTTATTGTATGGGGTTGGAGAAAAGTATTCCTCCATGATTAATAGATTGGGGGGTCAACTTCATGGAGTGTCTGGGGTCCAAATAGAACTTTCTCCAGACCAAATAGACCTTTTCCAGGTGATTAATGTGGTATGACTGGAACTTTCTCCAGCCCAAATAGACCATTTTTTAATTGATTGACCTGACTTTCAGCAGTTGAAATAAACAATTTTCTAGGTGAGTAATATGATATGAATAGAACTATCTCCAGCCTAAATATACCTTTTTCTAACAGGTTAATCTGCAATAAACAGAACTTGCTCCAGGGTGAATAAATCTGTTTCTCAATGATTGGTTAGGAATAAATGAAACATTCTCCAGCCTGAATAGACCTTTCCTGAGACCATCAATTGACCAAGATTGGTCAAGGAATTTCCAAAGCACAATGGAGAATCTCCAAGTTGGGTTGGGGAGTGTACAAGGCAGGTCAGAGATTCTCCAAGATGGGCTGGGGATTCTCCACAGTGGGTCAGGGATTCTCCAAGGTGGGCTGGGGATTCTCCAAGGTGAGCTGGGGATTCTCCAAGGGGTGCCAGGGATTCTCCACAGCAGGTTGGGGATTCTCCAAAGGGTGCCAGGGATTCTCCACAGCAGGTGAGGGATTCTCCAAGGTGGGCTGGGGATTCTTCACAGCAGGTGAGGGATTCTCCAAGGGGTGCTGGGGATTCTCCAAGGTGGGCTGGGGATTCTCCAAGGGGTGTCAGGGATTCTCCACAGCAGCCAGGGATTCTCCAAGGTGGGTTGGGGATTCTCCACAGAGGGCCAGGGATTCTCCAAGGTGGGCTGGAGATTCTGCACTGTGGGTCAGGGATTCTCTAAGGTGGGTCAGGGATTCTGCAACATCAGGAAAAACTGGTTTGCTATATAAAAGGGGGCTTATCTCTATAGTGATATATGTGCTATCATAGTATTCATAGAGCTATATCTGTCAAGACCAGTTCTTCACCAACCTGATCCTATGAAGGGTCTGGGGGTCAGGAGTTGGCCTAGCAGTAAGACCGAGATGCTACATAGTGTAGTTGTGCTTCCTGAGCAATAGGAAGGCCGACCAAGGGTTTATACAGAGAGTCCAAGGGTAAATGGTCAGTGACCAAGTACTTGCACAAGGACAGAGACGGAGAGTGTGAAGGAGAACAGATGAGAAGTATCTTATATGATATTCAGACTGAAACTACAACAGACCGAGTATCTAAGTATTTATACTGAGTAGAACGGATGAGGCAATGTACGGGAGGACAGGATTACCAATGAATGATGAGTGTGTTGAAGTCGCACGTGCACCCAGCATAAACCATCAATGAAGTGTGCACAAGACTGTGACCCATATTAGTGTAGACTTAGTAATAGTCCTCTTTAGAGTAGATATTACATGTCACACATCATGTGTCACTGTCACATGTCACAATGTTTGTTGTATATAAACAGCGTTCATCACTTATATAATATAACAGCTCTTGACCAGCTACTGCTATCATCTCAGCTTGTGCCCTCCACATAACAGGTGAGTTGGAGTAGCAGTTCCTCTACATATATAGGTATTGCTTCAACAGAGTGCAGTCACGCTGTGCACTGAGTAAGTATGGTAAGTGTGATAACTGGATTACTGATAGGTATGGTATTAGTAATGGAATGGGACAGGAATGTATAGTGACCAGAAACAAGAAAGGAAACATATTAGGTAATTATACAGAGAGACAGAACGGACAACATGCGATTGGTGGCGATACAGGACAGATAGAGAGAAACAGAAAAGGGAGTACACACAATAAATGGATGGCGAATGCATGGACATGATCAGACAATAGGGTACAGGGTGATCAGGTGTCACGGTCATGACAATATGGCACTATATAGCTGTGCAATGGATGTGGCAAACTATATAGTGTTATATATTACTCTAGAAGTGAGACTGTAGTAGGTCCACTTTTTACTACACTTTTACTACACATTTTACAACACTTTTACTACCTTTTTTGGTACACTTTTACTACACTTTTATTACCCATTTTTGATACACTTTTATTACACTTTTAGTACGCATTTTTGGTACACTTTTACTACCCTTTTCCTCCACTTTCACTACATTTTCACTACACATTTTTGGTGCACTTTCAATACACTTTCAATACACTTTTTGATACACTCTTACTACACTTTCACTACACATTTTTGGTACACTTTCATTACACTTTTTGGTACACTTTTACTACACTTTTACTAGGCTTTTTTGGTACACTTTTTACTACACTTTCACTATGCTTTTTTGGTACACTTTTTACTACACTTTCACTGCACTTTCTACTACACTTTTACTATGCATTTTTGGTACACTATTTACTACACTTGTTGGTACACTTCTACTACACTGCTACTACACTTTTCACAATACTGGTTGTAAATGTGTACCAAAGAGGTGTAGTAGTAAAAGTGTGGTACAAGTGTAGTAAATGTTTACCCAAAAATGTAGTCAAAGTGTAATCAAAAAGTATGGTAAAAGTGTGGTAAAAGTGAAGTAAAGAGTGTACTGAAAATGTAGCAAGAGTGTACTACAAAGTGTACTTAAAGTGTACCAAAAAGTGTAGTAAAAGTGTAGTAAAAAGTGTACCAGAAAAGTGTAATGAAAGTGTGGTGAAAGTGTACCAAAAAGTGGAGTGAAAGTGTAGTACATTGGGCTAAGAAGTGTAGTCATGACTAGGATAAGTACCATAGTCATCATTAGGTTAAGTACTACAGTCTCACTTCTAGAGTAATATATAACACTATATAGTTTGCCACATCCATTGCACAGCTATTGTAAGTGTTTGCTGGCTCTGATAACTGATGGTCACACCCTCAACGAACATGACCTGTGTTATATTGAGGGTAGGTGATGGTACAGTAGTAGAGTAGTTAAAGGGTAGTTCGCTTATGTAATTAGCACCAGCGCTATATATATGGGCACTTCTGCTTACATAAGCAGAAGCACTACTACACTAGTATAGACCACCTAGTGGTCAGCAGTAAAGGGAGATTACTCCCTTTACACCCTCCCCTTATAGAGTCTGTCCAAGGACTCTTGTAATGACGTGCGCGGGTTATCTCGCGCAGTAGTAAATGGAAGTCATGTATATTATAATGGGGACAAAAATAATCAACAGAATGTGTACCTAACTGACAGAGGCCCAAAGCGAGAAGGAAACAGAAGAGAAAAACAAAAGGAACAAATAAAGAAGTGACCAGTTGAAGGTCACAATGCCTTTCGACAAGAGGGTTCTGCCTCTCTGATGATGGTAACACGACCAGTTGGCAGTCACATCATCACGTCAGGGCGACTCTTTGTTTCAGTGAGAGGGTTGCGCCTCTTGGGATGACCAGTTGCTCCCCAGGTCAGTCCTACATCTGTGATGGACCAGAGTGGTCAACATCCATCTGGTCCCCCGGAGGGTTCCACGGTGGGCCAGGGTCATCGTTGCCCCAGGAGTCCTCGCTGAAGCTGTTGTATTCCTCTTCTTCATCAGAGGGCAGCGTCTTGCAGCAGCTATGATGCTTCTTTTTTTGTTTGGGGGCCAGGTACCCTGCCACTACATCGATTCCCATGAGGGAGAGGGTATCACCAGGGTGAGACTCTATGTCTTGAAAGTTGGTTGGCCTCTCCGCTTGTTCCGCCCTGTCTTCATAGTATTCGAGGGACCACTCAAGTCCCTCCAGTGCAGTCTCTGCAACTGTGAGCTCCGAGCTTATTTTGACGTTGGGCTCTCGACCAGCTGCATCGTCCTGCAGCGCCGCTACTGCCCACTCATGCAGGTCATCAGCCTCTTGGAAGCTGAGGCCATTCTGGGCGAGGTGCCCAGCGACTGCAAATGAAGACAGCGCCTTGTTGGTTGATTCAGACCAAGGGGACGTGCGACCTGGCATGATTATCCACCCCTCTTGCTCAACGATAGCTCTGTACTGTCCCAGGACCACGAACAGCCGTGTGAAGCTGCAGCACCAACCATTACAGTTGGAATCATACTGGAAACGAGGGGCGAAGGATGAATCCTCTGAGCCTCCGATCAGTTGGGGGCTCTTGGTGCTTGGGGTCAGTCTTTTTATGAACCCCAGCAAATTTCTTTGCGCAGCCGGCGCGACTTAATCAGTGGATGAAGTTGCGCCATTCTGCGATCTTGTCTCCCCAGCTGGGAGCTCCCTTTGGCAGTCCATCATGCCTGTGGGTGGTGCAATTCCTCCGTGTTAGGATCAACAGAGGTATGGTCATTGGCAGTGATTGCCGGCTGGAGGACATCACTCTGAATGAGCGAGTGCGCGCTTTGGCAGGGGCCGGTGCTGACAACAACAAGGTGGCAGGGGGTTGTGCCACCTCAGGAGCATGGGGGAGTGATGACGAGGTGGCGGGCTGTGCCACCTCAGTGGCTGGGGGTAGCAATGACGAGGCAACAGAGGGTGGTGCCGCTTTGGGGGCAGGAGGAGGAGGCTGGGATGTGGCCTCAGAGGGTTGCTCCCCTTCTGTGTGGCCATTTCCTCACTCAGCCCATTTCACCTGCTTGTATCCCTTGCGCTTGCTCTTTCCATGAGCCGAGGCCCACGTGGGGGGGTGCCAGTGCTTGAATGCATGACTCATCATGCTATTTTTGAGGGCCTTGACCCTCGTATGATGGTCTGTATCTGCCATGTATCAATTGAGCCAAGCTATGAATTTTTGCCCAAATCTAGTGTTGGGCGAGTCGCTCTCCTCTGACTCCTTCGCAACTTGGGCATAGAACTTGTCAAGTTCAGTGGTTGTATTGAGCAGGTGTACTGTTCCTGGCCAGATGGCACTGGTGATTGGGGGTGCGATGCCTTGACAAATGTTTCTGAGGACATTCTCCCTGTGGGGGTCCTCGAACTGGTACAGACAGTCATTGAACTGTACGTGTAGGTATTTGGTGCCGTCCAGCAGCATGTCTACTCAGTTAGGGATTTCTTCCCGGCCAAGTAGAGGAAACATTGTTTCCTCTGGGTTTTCAAGCTGTCCTGCCAACGAGGACCTGGGCGGCTCAGTGACATCAACGTCCATGGTGCCGAAGATGGTGCCCAGCGAGTTAGGACGGAAGCAGGTATGACCTGGGGATCGCAATTGTGATCGAGAACGGCATTCTTCAGAGTATAATGCAGGTGTTACCCCACTCCCTCCCCCTGGTGAAATGAGACATTCCTCCAAGGGTTGACTGGACAGGCTGAAGGGATGTACATTGAGAGCAGGCGAGCATGCTCGAACACAGCAGAGGTCTGCTGCTGCGAGAAGGTGGAGGCCTTCTCTGCCTCTTCAGTGCACTTGCACCAATAGTCGCGTTTGTGACACATCAACGCAAGGTCATCCTTGAGGCCAGACATGTGGGCATTCCACCCAAAAATGCGCGTGAGACACCATAGGCAGTCTTCGCGCGTGTCCATGATGGATGACGTCTCCAGGACAATGTCCAGGGAGATGTGCTTTTGGTACTCCAAGCACGTGGGGCACCGGTGGTCCCTGTCGTGGAGTAGAAGACCGGTAGTGGTGGCACACCACCGGTCGGGGGAAGGAGAAGTGTTGTGTGCTGTTACACACCGATGTTTCTCATGTCGCCCTTCATGAGAAGGGGGACGAGAACGACGAGCCCGGTCCTGGTGGGACATGGGCTTGTCAAAAGTGTCGTCTGTGCGACTACAGCGCGCAGACAGGGAAGGTGAGTGGCGGCAGTTGTCAGACATGATAGTTATCGGTGTGGTGAGAGTGCAGTGGATGTGGTAATGGGAAGAGAGCAGGATGGGCGAGGAACAAGGCAAAAATTGATGGAAGTCAAAATTGAAAGTCAGCGAATGTATGGAAATTGACAGTGGACCGAAACAATGGAGACTCTCGACACGTGTAATCCAGACCGACGCGTGCTGGCAGTACCAACAATCACGTAAGGTAACTGTGAGAGTTCCACACTTGTTTGCTTCAACTCTGCTTTCTAGACTACCATGTAGTCATTCACGCACGCTACGCGTGCGCTGACTGCCCTTGGGCAGTCGTTGTACTGACTGAGCTCCATGGAGCTCGAGATAATCATCCAATGCTTCAAGGTCCCTGCAGTGTGCGTGTGCCTCCCAAGTAGAGTCACCCAGGTTCCATTTTACCAAGAATTTGACTTTGTTGCCCACCCAGCAGTGGGCAGTTATCTCATCAACGAGCCATTCGGCATCATCTGGGTTGCCCATGTCGTAGATCTCAATGATGGCATCAAGGGCCATCGCTAGGTTGTCCCACGCCTGGCGGATGAATCCTTGGATGCCAGACACCATCTTTGGAGCACTTTCATGCTTGAGTTGTGCCATTCGAGGCATATACCCGTATGTGAGCTCGAAGGGTGTGAACCCAGTTGATCCACTCACGCTTGAGTTGATCGCGAACTCAACCATGGGTACCTTCTCAATCCAGTCCTTCTGATCTGGCGAGATCATGCTGCGCAGGATCTGTGTGATTGTCCTCATCAAGTGTTCAGATGCTCTGTCCATTTGGGGGTGAAATGCTGTTGACATCAGGAGTTTTACTCCGAGAAGTCAATGCATTTCTCTCCAAAATTGCGACATGAACTTGGTGTCTCGGTCAGAGACGATTGTCTCAGGTAGTCCATGTAAACGGACAATTTCTTTTACAAAGAGCCATGCTAATTGTGAGACTCGGATAGTCATAGTCACTGGCACCAAGTGTACCAGTGAAGTCATGCGACAGAGCACGACCCACAAGTAGTCGTGCTCACCTTGTTCAGGGAACAGTCCCACGAAATCCATTGCGATGGAATTCCAGGGTCTTCGGGGAATCAGCAGAGAATGTAACAGCCCTGCTGGTTTCTCATTGCTCATCTTCGTCATCTGGCAGACAGGGCATGATTGACAGAATCGATCTACTTCCTTGCTGAGTCCTGGCCACCAGTACCACCTGCAGATATAATCCACCATTCACAGCGCACCTAGGTGTCCCAGCACCTTGTGTGCATGATCAATGATACATGCGGTCATTGAGTCCCCCTCCCATTGCGTTCGTGGAATGCAGAGGACTCTTTCTCCTCCACTGTTCACGGTGTCGGTCGCATCGCAGCTCTACAGCTCAACTCCGGTCGCCCATCACTTACTCCGGTCACAGTCGCATGGATAATCTTCCATTAAGTACGACCCATGGTCTATACTCTATCCACTCGTTACCACACCTCGCCATCTGCCCTGCCTTGACATGAGTTCTCCATGAACTTGATATATCCTATACCTTGTAGCATTTTCACCAGACCTGACTTTCCTGACCTAGTCCTTACTCCGGTCATTCCTTGTCCGCTATTAGGTTGTTTACTTGTCACCGTATGTACTCGACCCTAGTTTCTACTTAGTATAAGTACCCTCTAGTTTATCTTGTACACCTTAGTCTGAAATCAACTTAGTCACTACTCCAGTCTCTATCTGTCTCTATCTCCATCTCCGCCTCAATCATCTTGACCGGAACCTACGCAAGGGATCAACACTCATTATCCTTAGTCGTTGAATCCAAGTGGTCACCAACTCCAGCTGGACTAATCTCTTGTCCAGCCCTCTGCTCTCTTCCTTCGTCCGTCTTCATCTGGACTTGACTGGACCCCCTACCGGAGTAGACCCAGACTTGACAGTGTTCACGCAATTCTGCTGCTTCGATACAGCGATCCTCTTTCTTCCCATGCAGTCTATTTCTGTGCCTCACATCATGTTGACTTGCTCTCATTGAGGTAAGTCGTAGCTCCCATAGTCGATCTTGGGGGAGGTCATCCCCCTCTGGGTCGAGTCTCACGTCTGCGTTTGCCCAATCGATGCATTCATTCTGGACTCCCTCACCTCCTTCCATGTCATAGTAATGGGATAGACAGTTGGCAACTTTGTTTTCGACTCCTTCCATGTAGATGATTTCTGTGTTGAATCGGGACAGGTAATCCATCCATCGGATCTGTCGGCTCAACAGTTTTTGTTGAGTGGAGAGGTACTTCAGTGCCTTGTGGTTGGTAACAATTTCGAATGGAAATCCGAGGAGTTTATCCTCCCATTTGAGAAGCGCTTCAAGTATCGCAAGCATTTCTCGCTTGAACGTCCTATAGTTATGTTGGGCATCTGTTAGTTTCTTCAACATGAACCCAGCTGGGCAGCATGTCTTCCAGCCTTCTCCCTGTCCATAGAGTGCGCCCACTCCGTACAAGGATGCATCGCATATGAGCCAAATTGGCTCGTCTGAGGCAGGATTTATCGGCCTCAGTATCGGATATTTGCATGCAAGGTCCTTGATCGCTTGGAAACATCAATCATGTATTTCTTGCCAGAGGAAAGGGTGACCATTCCTCTGGATGCCCATGAGTGGTGTGGTGTATGTGTCATGATCAGTTCTCCTCGACGATCTTACTAGGAGGTCCAGGGGTGCAGGGAACTAATGAGGAGGTAAGTCCAGACACTAGTATGTGCTACTTAGTGCGGAGAGTCAAGTCTGGGTCATACGGACGAAGTCCGGGCACTAGAGGAGCACTGGAAGTAAGTCTGGGTTTTTGCGGAGTAAGTCCGGACCACGGGAAAGTGGTCTGGAGTTGAGCACAGTTTGTCCGGAGCAAAGGACATCCCAGAGGTGGGATAAGTCCTAAGAGGTCTAGCGTCAAGTCTGGGACAGAGGTGGCTTTTGCCCTTGTGCGAGTAGGAGACTTGCTAGGATCAGACATAGGACCAAGGGGATGAGATAGGACGGAGACCGGAGTTGGCCAGAGTTCAGGAGTTCAGGTGAACAGATGGATTAGGAGAGCATAGTGGGTAGTACAGAGGGAGGAGTAGCTTAGTCGAGATTTGATCTAAGGACTACTAGGCCGGAGTTTGGTAGTTTATATAGTAATGAAACTAGAGGTGAGTATATACGGTGACAAGTAAACACCCTAATGTCGAGACAAGGGACAGAGCGGAA
>Ga0307518_10002998_pt1 | contig 12233 bp, 6 predicted proteins | sample 25_EM_MG_FD_203889 | JGI IMG/M metagenome (GOLD analysis project Ga0307518, IMG submission 203889) | Populus trichocarpa ectomycorrhiza microbial communities from riparian zone in the Pacific Northwest, United States - 25_EM | ecosystem: Host-associated > Plants > Roots > Unclassified | place... | reverse complement strand
AACAATATTCTTGAAGTGTGTTGTCCACCACAGGATGACGCAGAGCACAAATCAATTTAAAAAATCACATGGCGAGTCTCAGAAGAGCACCATTGGTGAATTATTTATCTGTGGCAACTTCAAATTTTATTTGTTTTCTATTGAATAAAGATTTGATTAATTGAAGAACGTTGAGCTTCGTTTCTACTGATCCAGAGGGTTGCATGTGCCTGTGAATCTAAAATTCCAAGGTTCACATATAGAAATATGAAATGCAGTACAGTCTCCTACGCTATATAATGGCATAATAATTAAGGGGTCATGGAGCTGGCTGGCTGGCTGGCTGGCTCGCATGGAAACATTCTGGACGAGAGATAGGGTACATATACATACCAGTGGCTCACGGATATTAATCCAATCTGACTATGGCATCTTTCATAAGAACAGTAACTCTCTACTCTAATTAACTATAAATAAAAGTCATTAGCCTTTTTAGCGTCGGAATTCAAAAAGTTGATTTTTATACATAAATTAATTTTAAATTCAAAAAGTCATTGGCATAACCGGCACGTTTTGGGTAGCGCATCCGATGTCCACACATCGTTAATATCACTATCCAAGATGGCATTTGATGTGCCTCACCACCCATCACGGTGGTGAAGCATGTGTTCGCCGATAGCATGCAGAGGGATGTAGCGAGAAGTTTTTTTTTCTTTTTCTTTCTTTTCCTTCTTTTTATTTAGAAAAACATGTTGGTCATCCAAAAAAAAAAAGTTTAGCTATTTATTTGTTAGGTTAAATTAAGTCTTCATTCTTTTAAATACAATGTATTTGGTCTTAAATTAGTTATTGAGTTAATTTTTTTTTTTTTAATTTCATCCTTTGATGCTTTATTTTTATATCAGATTTGGTCATTATTTTTTTTAATTGTAATGTATTTGATCTTTTATCATTTATTAAGTTAATTATTTTTTCAATTACATCCCTTTACACTTTGTTTTTATATTAGATTTGGACCTCATTCTTTTAATTATGATATTTTTGGTCTTAAATCCTCTATTGAATTAATTTGTCTTTAGATTTCATTCCTTGATATTTTATTTTTATATCAAATATGATTCTTATTCTTTTGATTGTTATTTTTAGTTGTTCTTATTCTTTTCTTAATTGAAATTGTTGTCCAATTTCATCCCTTATAATTTGATTTTTTTTCTTTTTGTGTCAAATTTGATTCTCTTTCTTTTTCAAATCTACATTTTTTAAATGCCTTTTTTTTTATTTGTTGTTTCATGTTTATCCCTAATTATTTTGGTTAATTTAGAATTTTATATTGTTATTTTGTTTGTTTGCCTTCTACGTTATGATCTGGCCTCATGATTAATTTGTGTTATAAATTTTAAAAATTGAATCGGGTTCGCTTCAGTTATTTTTAAAAATTTAATCCATCATCATTGAGTTCGTTAAAAATTGATTTCCTTTGTTTTTTTATGTTTTGGATTCTTCTGTGCATTTGATTTTTCTTTTCAATTTTGCCCTTCAATTTATTTATTTTTATATTTAAGGTTTAGCATGATTCTACTCACGGGTTTTGACAACGTCACTTGGTTTTGTTGGTGCTTTGGTTTTTAATATTTTTTTTTCATGGATATTTTTTTTTTCAATTTTATCATTCTACAGTTTGATTCATGGAGTTTGACGATTATTTTTTTTAGTTTTTTTTCTATTATGTCTGAGTCTTTGATTTTATTTTATTTTCACTCTTAAGAATACAATAATAGTGCTTTGGCACTATTTTTTTTCAGCTATAAAGAAATTGACCTCATCCACAGTAAAACGGCATCAATCTAAGTATAAACCAAATTAAGAAAAGAATCACAGGAGAAGGAAAGGAAAGGAAAGGAGATTCTGCATCCAAAGCATAATAAAAAAAAATCCTTGAAGGCATTTTTCGAAACAGTTTCCTTTCTTTCCAGAATGATTTTTATTTTCTGAAACAAACATGTTGTTTTTCGATGATTGCTGGGTTTCATAAAAAACCAATTAAATTATAACCATATCAGGTTACACATTGACACACTCGATGTTGAAAAAGGTGCCCCAGAAGGCACCAAACTTGTGGTGGGAAATCTGTGTCATTGTTAAAGTAAATTTATGATGGTGAAAGTTTTATTCCTGGTAGACAGATTTTCTACACGGCACAGTGACTCGGAATGAAGTTAATGCCAAAGCCAAAGAGAGAAAACAGGTAGATAGCAACAATGACTGTGACCTCAGGTTTTGCAAGGACAGAGTCACAGAAGCAAAGGAGCCCTACTTCAATGCAGATCGAACGCACTCCTGGTTTCACCACAAGTGATGATAAACACTTCAATTATTATACAGATCGAGCCCTGTCCTTTGTGGAACAATGGGCACAACTCTCTTCGCTGAACCAGCTAATGACTGTCTGCTGATGAGCTCTCTTCACTTGCTCCTTCTGTATGGAGTACTGTGTGATGAACTTTTGAGTTTTTTTTTTTTTAAAAAAAAAGGGACCATGATGGAGCACCGTAACACAGCAGCAGTGTCTCCAAAATAAACGATGGATCTCCAAGAGTAAGGAGGTTCAAGAATCAGGAGATCATATGGTAAGAATAGAGACCATGAGACTTCAGAGGACCAGCCAATAAGATGATGCCATGAGAGCAAATAAAAAAAAATATGGATACAATGTGACCAAATATACAAAAATTCGAGTAGCAAATTGAACACTGGTTCACATCTTGAAGCCCAAATCACTATTACTATATAAAATATCAAAGCCCCACCACAGTCCCAAGTCCCATCCTTGACCATATATCTCCCTCTACCTCTCACACACTCAACTGTTTCTCACTCTCATACACATATACATACAAAGAAGTATCATATCATATTACTTGCTATTACTAGCTAGTCGCTACTAGTTTCCAAGGTTTAGATGGCTGAGAAGTGGAAGCTATCGAAGAAAGAAGGTTCATCTTCTTTCACAAGAAGTTTCTCAACAAAGAGTTCGTCATCCAAGGCTCCTCTCTTGAGGAGCTCATCCCTTAAAATCTCTTCTCCAAAGTGTCCTCTTCCAAGGAGTTGCTCTCAAAAAAGCTCTTCCATTTCACGTAAATGTAGTAGCTTAGCCAAGGAACAGAAGGCAAGGTTTTATATCATGAGGCGCTGTGTTGCCATGCTTGTTTGTTGGCACAAACACGGTGATTCTTGAAGGAACATGCAAAGAGATCGAGTAAGGGATTAAATGTATCTTCTTGGTTGGTTCTTCTTCCTTTTTTGCCTTTCCCTTTTTCTTTCTGAAAGATGGATGTTGGGCTTGGCTGAACTCGTAAATTTTCTACCGTCTGACCAAGAAGATATTGGTATCATAGAGAGTTAATATCAGTTGTAATTACAATTTGAAGAGAGATAGAATTTTCAACTTTTTTTTGCAAGAGATCATACATCAAATATAATCCAACAAAAGCTCCAAATAACTTTCTTCATTCATTGATTTTTATTTTCTCTGCATGCATTCTTAGTCCTATTGGATCTCAACACTAGCAAGACTTGTTTTGCTCTGTTATTGGGGAGTTGTCTGATAGCTGTCTTATCTCATCTCTTTTCTGTTTCCGTTTTCCTCTCTGTTTTTTCTTGATGGGAGAGAGATTTATTTCAGCTGTTGGAACTGGCAGTAAGGTAGGACATTATTAGTTATCGGATCTGCATTGGGAGTGTCACTCATCTTTCAACCATTAATAAAAAAGAGTTGTGTAAAAGGTAATACCAGCAAAAATGATCCTACTATGAACAACTTGCATACAATTTGGTTCTAAAGTAAGAATACGGATTCTTTCCAAGCATCTATCTCCACTAATGAGCACATAGCATCTAATTTTGTCATTTAAGCACTGAAAAATATCAGAAACCACAAATGACTTGACATGACATGTCTCGCCTGTTTGATCAACTTGAAGATAAGAACTTGTCATAATGGAGAAGGTATCTAAGCTCTTAGCTCCTCGATTTCATCAAATCTTTCAACAGTCACAATCTGGCTAGGATGCATCAAGCCATCCCAATCTATAATCCTAAAAAAAACCTCATATGTGCAACTAGATGAGTCAATAAAACTCAAGCCCGTGTGCTATTGTGTGGAATGGAACATGTGAAAGTGATGCATTTTATTGGAGAAAGTATGCAGTACACATGGTATCTACACTATTAGTCACTGGAGAAACTGCCACCAGTCATTGTTTCCTCAGAAGAACATTGGAAGAATTTAGGGTAAAAAGCAAACAAAAAGAAAAGAAAGAGGTTGCATATTCTAACTTTCCAAAAATCAGTCGTTGAAGACAGAAGAAAAATGTTCTGCAGTTTTAAATTTGAGCAGAATCAAGCATTACAAGCTTTTGTTTTTTGTCTAATAATTAAAAACCAATGACTGTATGATAATTTAATGTCATTTCTTCATTGCAACTGGCAGGATTGAAATGGCATCAGATCAAGCAATAACATGGAAAAAGACCACTTTATGATCAGAATGCCATTGATACAAAATATTCCACCACAAGGTTATTTACATGTCACCTGCAATAAGAGCAGCGTCGGAAGTTGAAATGAAGCCGCGAAACCCCTCTATCAAACGCGCTCTTGAATCCCTTTTTATGTCTCGTGTCCCAATTTCTGTCCACAATTCGGAATGCCATGTCCTCAGAAGGTGGCCCTGCATGAAACCTTAGAATGCGGGTCTCACCATTGATCCCACCATCCTCACATGTATAAGTTGGAGTTTCTGTCCTGTTAATCAGGTCTGGTGAAAGATAGCAAACTTGTATCTTCGCACAATCTTTGGAGGTGGATTGTCGTGATCATAGTGAGTCCTCTTATATTTGTTCCATTCATATCCAGTGTGAATAGCATCGAAATACATGGGCTTTCTCGGTCGGTACTTGTCGTCGTGCCACCATTCTACATGTGAATCCTGGTTCACTTCTGTTGGCGTGGGCCTAGGAGTTTGTTTTATTTAGTTTCCTTTTCTGTAATTAATGTTAATAAGTCAACATTTATGTAAGATTAAGAAATTTTTTATGGAGGTGTCAAAACTTAAATTTTACTAGTTTTGAATCTAAAATTTAAAATTATTAAAGAAGAGCTAGAAATATTATTTTTTTTGCAGGGCCCGGGTCCTTCCACCCTCCCTTACCTCAACCCCCCCATCCATAAGATGTTTAATGCATGCTTTGATTAAAAATTTATTTATTTTTACGTTTTAAAAATATTATATTTTAAAAAATATTATTTTAATATATTTTAAAAGCAATCATTATCAACTCTAAACTCCTCCTTCAAACATGGAGCATGATATTAGAGTCGACCCTACCCCAGCATGGAAACTGAAGTGTTATACGGAACAAAGCGCTGCATTTGTGCAAAGGATTGAGGACTCGATCCTGTAGCAAAAATCTTGTAGCTAAATTTAGTATTCGAAAAAACATAAAAGCCATTAGTACTGTAACCCTAGATACTTTATACTCCATTATTTTTTCACATTGGACGTTAAAAGATTGTTTGCAGACAAATTGATTGGTACACTTTTTTTAGTACATTTAAATTACTTTATTATCTTTAAAAACTAAAAAAATATAGATATATATACTTTTCAGTCATTAGATTTTTTTGTCTTTTCAAAATTATTTGCACAGTATAACTATTCTAATACCCTTACAAGAAAAAGAAAAAAAAGTATTGCACAAAGGAATTTCTTCACCTTTTTCTTTTATTTAAACAATAAAGTCATAGGATCCCCCTATAAGTTAAAAAAAAATGCTTTTTTAAAGAGAGTTTTAGTCTCTTTTTTTTTTTTTTTCTGGCAGTAAGACCATCCAGTTACCAAATTCTCCTATCAATGACGGCGTTAAGAGTGACGCATCGTTTTTTTCTGGCGGTGTGGTGCATGCTTGTGGCAAAGGCACGATTGACCTCCAACATGATTTTTTTTCCTTTCTTCTAACCTTGAAATTTATGTCAACCCCTCAAAAAAAAAAAAACAATTGTGTCCTCCAGTTTGTATTTCTATCAATTTTGACATTTATTTTTTTTATTATTATTTGTTTTGCTTTTGATGTTTATGAATTTTAGATTTTTTTTAATTTTATCCCTAAGAATTTGATTTGATTTGATTTGATTTTTGTATCTAATTTAGTCCTTATTTTTTTTATTGCTCTTTTTTGGTGTTTTATCATTTCCTCAATTTTTTTCAATTTCATCCCTAATCATTTTATTGCATTTATTTTCTAATCTATTTTTTCTCTTGTTTGTCTTTCTACAAGGTAATCTCGGACTATAATCTAGGTCCAATTTATGTTGGTTTTCTTTTTGTTTCATTAAAAATTGATTTTTTTTTCAAATTCATCATTTGACATCTTGGTTATTAGGCCGTGAACTTCATTAGTTGTTCCACTTTCTTTTTTGTTAGGTTATCACAATCTCACATCCCGAGTAGCGTATTAATCGAGTTAACTCGGGTTGACTTTGGGGTTTTTTCCTTGATGTTTTTTTTAATTGTTTTTTTTATTTGTAATTTCATCCTTTTGGCATTAAATTATTAGCCCTTGAACTATGTGATTTTTTCGCTTTTGTTTCTGTTAGGTTATCCCAGGTGCGGGTTAATCAAGTTAGCTTGTTTTTTTTTTCAACATTTTTTTATTTAACTTTGGTTTTTCTTTACTAAGTTCTTCTTTTGAGAGTCTAATTTTTTTTTTATCTTAGTCTCATATTGCAGGTGGTGGGTTAGTCAAGTTAACTTGGGTTGACTAAGTTTTTTTTCTTGACCTTTTTTTTATGAAATTGAAATTATTATTTTTTTGTTTTATCATTTGACATTAAATTATTGGACCTTGAGCTTTGTCTAGTTTTTTTTATCTTTCTGTGAGGTTATCCAAAGTACGGGTTAGTCAAGTTAACCTAGGTTAGCTCGAGTTATTTTTTCAATGTTTTTTTATTGAACTTCGGTCAAGTTATTTTTTGTTAGTCAAGTTATTTTTTTTCATATTGCAGGTGGTTGGTTAGTCAAATTAGCATGGGTTGACCAATGATTTTTTATTCAACTCTATTTTTTTTAAATTGACTTTTATTATTTTATCGTTTGACATTAGACTATTGGGGCTTGAGCTTTATAATTTATTTTTCTTTTTATTTTATGTGGGTTATATTGATATCATATCTTGGGTCACGTGTTAGTAAAGTTAACCCAGGTTGACTTAGATTATCATTGCCTTAATATTTTTTATGTTAAGAAAAATTTGACTCGGCACGTGATGCAGCGCGTGCCAACTATCTAGTTCATTGCTACAATGCAATGACATTTGTGCACTTCTAAGAAAAAACGAGAGAATTGTGAGTTAGGGGTAGTTTAGTCTTTTCACGTAACTCATTAGTCATCAATGATTTGATCAAGGGTATGTATGACTTTTCCATATCTTTAGGAATAATAAAATGACTTAATTACCCTTCAGATTTGTTTTTAAATTGTCTATCAAGGGTATTTAAGTCTTTTTATTTTTAAAAATAAAATAAAAACACATTTTTACCCTTGGAATAAAAAAAATAAAACATCAATTCAATGGCCTTTTGGTCTTTTCTTCTTGTTTTTTTTTTGTTATTTCATAACTATCAGGGGTAAATTAGTCTTTTTAAGTTAATTAATTAATATTAAGATTTAAAAAATTATTGGCGCATGGTGTCCACATACTCAAGTGTTGAAGGTGTCCATGCCAGTTAGACGGCACGTGCAGTGCCTCTCAGTGATCAAACACCATTTCACCATGTTTTTTAAAGCACCCATTTATCCTTTTTCTCAAGAGCACATGTTGGTAAAGGTGAAGCGATTTGTCATTGATCAACCTTTCTCTTTTATTTCCTTCCTTTTCCATTCCTCCTTAAAAAAATACAGTTTAGTTATCTTTATTTTTTGTATTTCAGTTTCAGTCTTTATTCTTTTTATTTTTAATTTTTGTTCTTGACCCTTTTATAAAAGTTTTAGTTGTTTTTTATTTAGTCCATCAATTTTAATTTGTCATGTATTATTATTTCAATTCAGTTCTTATTCTTTTGATTTCTAACTTGGCTCTTTTGATAAAGTTTTATTGATTTTTAATTTTATTCTTCAAACCAAGTTTATGGTCTATTTTTTAAAAAAATTTGATCGTCATTCTTTTGATTATTTTTTTTATTGATTTAATTTTTATTTTCAATTTAACCCTCTAATAAAGCTGTTTTGATTGCCCTCGAATTTATTTTTTATTTTGATTTTCACCCTCATTCATTTAATTGCCCTCGAATTTATTTTTTATTTTGATTTTCACCCTCATTCATTTAATTGCAATTTTTTTTTATCTTTGATCCTTAGTGTAATTGATTTTCTTTTCCTGCTTTCATCCTTCAGCATTTGATTTATTGGGGATTGGGCATTGTTTCACCATGTATAGTGCTTTCAATATAATAACTTGGGTCACAGGTTTAAAAAATTAACGTGGTCAAAATTCTTTTTGGGTTTATTTTCTTTTCTAATTTCATTATTCGACATTGGTTTTTAAAAATAAAAAAATAAAAGATGTACTTTGTGGTTTTTTTCAAAAAAAAATATTGGTTTATCTTGATTTCATGACCTAGGTCACAAGTTTTGTGGGTTGGCTCGCCTCTTATTACTCAGGTTACATGTTTATCACGCCACCTTAGATTAATTCGAGCCAATTTTTTTGTCCCTTTTTTTTATATATAAAATTCCATACTTCCAAAGTTTTTTTTCAAGTTATTGTCTATTTACTATCGTTGGATTTTTTTTATTATGTAATTAAAATAAAACCAACTTATTAAACTTGAATATCAGAGCTATGAGCTAAGTTGTTTTTTAATAAAAAAAACAAAACATGCTTGCGGCACCTAGACTATCATGACCTTTTTTTTAGACAAAGAAAAATGAAAATAATTGTGATCTTAATGTTTTTATGAGGAAAGAAAACCAAATAATAAATTAAAAGAACCATGCACATATATAACTAAATAAATCATTAACTTGTGCCTCATTACAAATCATAATTTCTTTTATTAGAAAAATAAGAGCACATGATTTTTTAATTTCTTTTAAAAAAAATCATAAATCGAGAATCTCACTATGGGCAAGCGTTCAAACTGATGAAATGATGAAAAATAAAAAGAAAATTGTCCGGTAAAATTAAAATATAGATAAGCTTGATATCCAAAGCCAAAATTGTCTAATGCAAGTGTATTTTTCTGTCGCAAAGCTTATCTTTTACCACAAAATAAATTTTTTTTATCCCTAAAAATAAAGTTAATTTATATAAAGCACAAAAATAAATCATGGAAGATGAAATTATGCCTCGCAATCACATTTAAAATATAACAAAGTTAGAATCCTATACCCACATCATATCGATTAAATGTGTTGTCATTTTAATATGTCATCCAATATGTTTTGATTTTAGTATTTAAAAAGTGTTTTTGTCCAGTATGCATGAAATTTTAGACTTACTAACATCTTAATATATTTTTTTAAATAGGAAAAAAATGATTTGACAAGCAGCGTAGGTGAGCTTATTTTTTTCTAAACTTTAAAAAAATGTTAAGAACAAATATGGAGGTGGTGGCATGTTGGACAATATATTTTAAAAAACACAGCAAATAATTTAATCTAAAACCATAGTCCCTTTGAAAAAAGGCATAAATTTAATAGCAACAATGAATTTAAAAATTTAAGATAACCTGAGTTATTTTTAAAATTAATAAAAAAAATAATGGAGTATAATCCCTCAAAAAATAGACAGTTCCCTCTACGCTTCAATTTCCACTAGCATAAAAAAAGAAAAAATTAGTTCCTCTGAAAGGACAAGCCTACTCAATAAACTCTCCCATTTTCCCTATTAATAAACAGTTAGATGACACGTTGTGTAACTTAATTAGTCTCTCAATTTAGAGTGTATTTATTGTTGTGCTAGCTTTAAAAAACAATTTAGAAAAATTATTTTTAATTATGATTGATTTGATTAAAATATGTGTTTTGTTAAAATTATAATTGAAATTGTTGTTTAGTAAAAGGTATATCCAGGTGTTTTTTTAAATTATGATTGAAATTGATATTGATAATAAAACAACATAAAATGACATATATTAATTTTTGTTTTTCAAATACATTTATGTGCATTTAATTATTAATTACATTGTAAAAATATTTATGCAAATTAAAACACTAGTTTTTTTATTTATTATTTCATTAAATTTACTAAACATAATTCATATACATTATGTATTTTACTGTAATGTACTTGTTATTTATTATTAGAGTACAAAAACAAGAGGAATTAAATTCATTTATATATTTATTTTTATTTCATCATTCAATAAATTAATATTAGTATAAAAATAATTAATATAATTTTTTAAAAAACAATGATTATCAAAAAACAAATCCGTGTCTTTCTTGTTCACGGATCAAAAACCTCAAGTTTTGTGATCTACATCTCATCAAAAAATTCATTCAAGCTCGAAAAAAAAAGAGGGGTCTTAGTTTGCTGGTCATTCATAAACAAGGGCATAGATGACGTGTCAAAAGTACAGTTTTTCATGCTCCAGCAAACGTTCATTGGTGAATTAAGGATATATACTAGACAGAATGAGGGGGAGAAAGGGTTGTTATAATTTCATCAATGAACAATTTTTATTTATGCTCCAATGAAGAGCAATGAACTCTGTAATATATTACAAAACCTCCAATGAACTCGATGGTCAGTTTTTGAGAATGGCAAGCCAGAAATACAGAGAAACCAATAGGAATGCTGGTGGGCAACTAACAATTTTTCAACGAAAACATTAGGAAAGCAGCAGTAGCAGCAGCAAAATTTTAAGTTAAAATTCACAACCCAAAAGAAAAAATCATGATCATAGCATTGTTCAACACTTGGGAAGATCAGATGGTGGAGGAGGGAGCTTCTGACTGGGAAGTGTTCCATCCAAGACAATCCATGCCATCCTTAACCCCCAGCTCAAATGTACATCGAAGTGGCAGTGCATAAACCATACTCCTGCATCACAGCACATTAATAATGTTGATATGATTAAGAAAACATTAGTGGAATAAATGAAAATTCTCAAAATAACAGAATGAAAAAGGAATGGGTGTGCTTCAATTTATTAATTATTATTGTTATCATTGTTATTATTAAGAAATAGTGCTACGAACCTGGATTGTCTGCATGAAAACGAATTGCCACCCAGCCACCAGAAGGCACACCAACAGTGTTCCTTTCAACAGGATCAACAAGATTAAAGTTCTTGGGGTCATTATTTGGATCAAAATTCCCAAACCCTTCTCCAACAACATAGAAATTGAAGCCATGGAGATGGAGAGGGTGGCTCTCTGCACCCAAAATGCTAGTGCCCTGCATCACTACCTCCACATTTGTGTTAAATGGAAGCACTATAAGCTTGGTACCATTGGTAACAAAAGTATTATTTGGTGGGGTCCCTGTGTAGTTGAATGGATGGAGAGGAGAGCTTGGAAAATCAGAGGTGTAAACCCCATTTGATTTTTTGAAAAAATAGGATTGAAGGAGTGCTGTTGAAGGGAGAGCCATGGAGATGTTGTTAACAGAAGCTGAAAATTTCGTGCCATTAGGCCCTTGACATGTCTGATTTTTTGGGCACGGGTTGTTTCCCAGACCAACCGTGAAGAAAAATTTCTTGTCCACTGTTTGAGGGACATTAACCGGGAATTGAAAATTAGCCAAACTGCGAAGTTTTCTTGTGAAATTCGCAACAGCATTTGTAGCATTAATCGGAGGAAGGGTTGGTTTAAAAGTTGTCGAGTTTGAAGAAGTTTCATACTCGAGTATCCCTGCAACAGTTGTGTTGTCAAATGTGCCTTGGCCAGTAAAATATGGTCTTGCTAACATGTAGAATGATGCATTGGGGGCAATGGGTTTGGTCTTCAGAAGAACATTTGTGGTCTGTCCTGGTGTGATAACCAGAAGGTTGGTCTCAAAAGGCTTCACATAAGTTGCATCCACTTCAACAACGGTGAAGGTGTGGTTTGCAATGCTGAAAAAAAGCTCATCGTTGAGTGCAGCATTGATCAATCGGAGAAGATATGTCTTTCCCGGCTTCACCTTTAGTTTGTATGTATCTGCAAGTTATAAACATATGATACAAAAATAAATGTCCAGACGTGTGTGTGT
>Ga0307518_10002995_pt1 | contig 12240 bp, 4 predicted proteins | sample 25_EM_MG_FD_203889 | JGI IMG/M metagenome (GOLD analysis project Ga0307518, IMG submission 203889) | Populus trichocarpa ectomycorrhiza microbial communities from riparian zone in the Pacific Northwest, United States - 25_EM | ecosystem: Host-associated > Plants > Roots > Unclassified | place... | reverse complement strand
CGATAAAGAATGTTTTTAGATATCATTTTATTATATTCTATTTGATTTTTGATTTTTTCTTCGACAATCATTTTTTTTTATAATCCATTATAATTATTTTTTTATTCAGTTGATCATTAATTTTTATTATTACATAGTTAAATAAAAAATAATGGAGATGAGGCTTCAAGAGTATTTTAGGTAGTCGGATCAGGAGAGGGAAGAACGTCCATTGTATCTTTTCGGCCCGAAATTGGGTGAGAAGGATCCTTCCTGTTTTGGGGTCTGAATAGGAGGCAGGTTCCAGTGTACTCTAGGGAGGATTTGTTTAGTGTTTTAGGTAATGAGATGCCAAATTATAGTCAGTAAGATGGGTCATAATTGGCCCTAAAAGAATTTCACATTCCATTACAATTATAATTATATAAAAAAAAACTATGTCTCATAATGAATTTATTGCTCACCATGAGACAAATCAGATTAATCCAAAGTGCTTTTTTTATATATTTTTTTTTGGTTCTTCAAAAATTTACAGTTTGGCTAATCAATTTTGGTTTTTTTTTTTTTTTTTTTTTTGTCTTTTGACATTGCAATAACTTGGGTTTGGGCTTTGCGGGTTGTTTTAACCACCTACAAATATGAACCCCGAGGTGTTGATGAAATTTTTCATTACTCAATTTTATGAAATAAAATTTAACTTTATTGGTGTAGAGCAACTAAAAATTGGGGGACCGAATTTGAGGCTTTGAAAGATTTTGGGCACCTTTAATTTTGTTCAATTGGGGACTCGTTTGCAAGGAAAATATTTATTTTCTTTTTTTAATTTGATCCTTCCTTATTTTTTTCTTTCGAATTGAATTGATAGTTTATTTTTTTTTACCTAGATATAGGGGTCTCTCAATGTTGAGGAGATGTTCCGATGTTTAGTTTGTCGAAATATATTTAAATTCTATTGATTTAGAGCAATTAAGGTTTTAGGTACCCAATTGGATTGTGAAACAAATATGGGGGATTGAAGTTAATGGGCAAGGTAAAAAAAGTTGGCTCATGCAATACACACCTTACAGAGTTAGGGAGGCCGCGACAATGCATGCGACCTCCTTTGGTGGCCTAACCCGATCATCCATGGTAGTGTTGGATGTGTCACGACATGATTTTCCATAAAGGGTGACACATGTGGCTGATTCACGACGGTGTGTCGTTGGTCGTCTTTTCTTTCTTCTTTCCAATTTGATTCTCATTCTTTTTATTGCTATTTTTGTTTTAAGTCCTTTTGTAAAACCGATTTTTTTTTTCAATTTCATCATTCGGCACGAGATTAGTTAGGAATTGGACTTCATGTTTTTCTCAATGCTGTGATCTCGGTTTCATGACCCGAGTTTCAGATTTCAAAACTTAATCCGAGTTAACATCGTTTTTTTTTAGGGTTTATTTTTTTACACTGATTTTTTTCCCTTTCAATTAGTTTATTCCAATATCATCACCTTGGTCACATGTTTGGTGGGTTAACCCAGGTTGACTCAAGTTTTTTTTTTTAATTTAATCTTTTTTTTTTATTTTGTCCTTTAACATTGAGTTATTTTATTATTGATCTTTGTAATTTTATTATTCCTAGTTTGACTTCTATTAGGTTATCTCATTCGCATGATCTGAGTATCAGAGTTTGGTATGCTTACAAAGTTTGCTAGAGTTTGTTTTTTTGTCATTTTCTTAATTGGTTCTCTGGTTTGATTCCAGCATTCTACAATGGATTTATTGGGAAATTGAGCTTTATTATTTTTTTTTGTTTGCTTTCTTTTGGTTTATCCCGGTCTAATGAACTGGATTGCAGATTTGACATACTCACTTGAGTTGACTTGAGTAATTGTTTATTTTATTTAATTTTATTTTATTCTTCCATATTGGATTAGCTTAAAACTTAGTTGCGTTGTTTTTTTTCCTTTTTGTTGCTTTTTTTTTCATGTTCTTATTTTTTTATTTAATTTGGTTTTTATCATTATCTATTTTTTTATTATCTAATTAAATGATTCCAACGTATTTGACTCATTAAAATCCATGACTCTAGTTATTTTTTCATTTTTTTTTTGATATGCTTGTGTTGCTTGAATATATTTTTTTAAATTAATTTTTTTTTGTTACCGTACAATAATCTACTGTCAAACAATATAATGTGTAACGCAAGAAAGAAAAACCCAGTGTGTATTCCCGATGGTGAGTCCTCCGTGTCTATGGAACAGAGGGAGGTTACACTTTCCACACAATTGAGTACCACCACTGTATCATCCCATTTAGACCAGTAGATCCTAATTCGACATCTGCTTGGAATGCAGTGATCCCACCGCAGTAAGAAACAGGGCCTAAAGAGTAATGACCTGTGTGGTCTCTAAGACAGACATTAGATTGCTTTAGAAAAACATGAGTGGTTTTAGTAACTTAGTTTTAAGGAAACTAGAGCTAAAAAATCCAAAACTTTCGTTGTTAGAATCTTGCACCACTCTCCCCCACCTGAAAATCATACATGCCCACTTGATAAGAGCCCACACAATCTTTGATGTTTTTGCTGCAAGTTGCTTAATCTCCATTAGCATAGACAAGAACTTGCTTGATTATGCAGCACAAGTCTTTTACCAAATCCAAAACCCAAATCTTTTTATCTATAATTCATTTATAAGGGGTTTCTCTGGAAGCAAAGACCCGGATAAGTCCTTCCATTTTTATGTCCAATCAAAGAGAAATGGCTTAGTTCCTGATAATCTTACGTTCCCATTTTTAGTCAAGGCTTGTACTCAAAAGGGTTCTTTAGATATGGGTATACAAGCTCATGGTCAAATAATTAGGCATGGGTTTGATAATGATGTTTATGTTCAAAATTCACTTGTTACTATGTATTCTACTTTAGGGGATATTAAGTCTGCTAATTATGTTTTTAGGAGAATTTCATGTTTAGATGTTGTTTCTTGGACTTCAATGGTAGCTGGTTATATTAAATCAGGAGATGTTACGTCTGCTCGGAAATTGTTTGATAAAATGCCTGAAAAAAACTTGGTTACTTGGAGTGTAATGATTAGTGGGTATGCGAAAAATAGTTTTTTTGACAAGGCAATAGAATTGTATTTTTTACTTCAATCAGAAGGGGTGCACGCTAATGAGACAGTGATGGTTAGTGTAATAGCTTCATGTGCTCATTTAGGTGCACTTGAACTTGGAGAAAGAGCACATGATTATATTTTGAGAAATAAGATGACTGTGAATTTGATTCTGGGAACTGCACTAGTAGATATGTATGCAAGATGTGGAAGTATTGATAAAGCTATCTGGGTTTTCGACCAACTTCCAGGGAGAGATGCTTTGAGCTGGACGACTCTAATTGCTGGATTTGCAATGCATGGTTATGCCGAGAAAGCACTTGAGTACTTCTCACGAATGGAGAAGGCAGGGTTAACACCGAGAGAGATAACGTTTACTGCTGTTTTATCAGCTTGTAGTCATGGGGGATTAGTTGAAAGAGGATTGGAATTATTTGAGAGCATGAAAAGAGATTATAGGATTGAGCCTAGGTTGGAACACTATGGGTGCATGGTTGACCTGCTTGGTCGAGCAGGGAAGTTAGCAGAAGCTGAGAAATTTGTTAATGAAATGCCTATGAAGCCTAATGCACCAATTTGGGGAGCGTTGCTTGGAGCTTGCCGAATTCATAAGAATTCAGAAATTGCAGAAAGAGCTGGGAAGACTTTGATTGAGTTAAAGCCAGAACACAGTGGTTACTATGTGCTTCTTTCTAACATCTATGCACGCACAAACAAGTGGGAGAATGTTGAGAACATCAGACAGATGATGAAGGAAAGAGGAGTTGTGAAACCACCAGGTTACACTCTGTTTGAGATGGATGGGAAAGTTCATAAATTCACCATTGGTGATAAAACCCACCCGGAAATTCAGCAGATTGAAAGGATGTGGGAAGAGATCCTTGGGAAGATAAGACTGGCAGGATACACTGGAAATAATGATGATGCATTGTTTGACATAGATGAAGAGGAAAAAGAAAGCAACATACACAGGCACAGCGAGAAGCTTGCTATTGCATATGCCTTTATGAGAACTAAAGGTCATGATCCCATTCGAATAGTGAAGAACTTGCGGGTATGTGAAGACTGCCACACCGCTACAAAGCTGATTTCTAAGGTGTATGAACGGGAGTTGATTGTTAGAGATCGGAACAGGTTCCATCATTTTAAGGGAGGAGCCTGTTCTTGCATGGATTACTGGTAAAAAAAAAAATGCAGTTCATATAATTATGGTTTGAATGATGTTCCTGGAACTGTATGAAAAATTTGGAGACAATGCTTGAACTTTTGGCATAATCTCCCAGAACAGGAGCTTTCTCATTTTCATGGTTAGCCCTTCAGGGACAAAGTATAGTTACAGGAGTTAAGAACATAAAAGACATAAATCATCTTTGACTAGTGCATGCTTGCTAGTAAATATTGCTCTTTGAGCAACAAGAAGGCAAAATATGATAACGAATTGACAAATGGAGCCTACGGAAATTAAACCGAGCCAACATTTTTATTTTTATTTTGTTAGGCAATTAAAGCTTTTATTTTTTATTTCATATATAACCTCCTTCATGAAACAAATAATTCTGTCCAGCTCCAAGTTTCATTCAAGATCACAGGATTGTTTACGCAGTTTTCCAGCTGAACGATCGAGTTTCAAATATATATATATATATATATATATATAAGAACACTTGAAAATGTTGAATAAATAGATTAGACTTGAACGAAAGAGCAACATTTCTCAAAAAACAGAGGGAATGGAAGGAGCTGAAAGTAAACGGCACACGACATAACAGGCACAGGAAAAGGCATAATGTCAGCTACTTTCATAAATATTTCAAAGGACTACACAGCGTCATTCAGTTACTTTAATTCTGTTAAAGAAACAAGATTACATTGGATGGAAATACAGGGACAGGATCGATTTTAATCGGCAAAATGTAGAGTGCTGTGTCTCTATCAGAGACTCCACGAGCAAAATGTTAGACAGGAGAGAGGGAAGCCACATAAGAACCATCGCTGTACTTCAAGCCTTTTAAGAAGCCTGAACGCAAGCAAGGAGCAACGGAGGCTTCTGGAATACCAAAAGAATGACTACTTTCTTGCAAGCCTTCAACCGCCGCAGCTTGATCAGGTTTTTCGCAGGCTGTCTCAAGAGCAACATTCAAGCCAATAGAGGTGCGTTCTGTTGTAAAGCTGAAAATTACCCAAATTAAATCAAAACAACAGTTGAGAATCTAATAACTACGTAATTATGGTGATACTAAATGAGGGCCTCGATGACAAAAGCTTATGAGAAACTTATCATACCTTGCCTCAAAGCTTCTCCCATCAGAGTCCATGAGTGCACATACACGGCAAACAATCCATGATGGAATATATGCATCCTTAATTTCAATGCTGGATAAGAGCCCAGTGGATGAACCTTGACTGGATTCAGTATCTTTAACTGTAGATTCTTTAGGGGAGGCAGCAATATGGTGAGCTCTTTTTACCTCCACGCATTTTATCTGTGAAACAAGATCAATACTCAGCTACGCAAACATGCTTCTGCCATCATGAGGCAAGAATCATGTATCATTTTGAATAGATTCATATTTTCAATATTAAAAAGACTGGTGAAAAGCACAGATAAATCTTCAAAGAAAACTATTTAAAAAGAGAACATAAAAGGAGAACATATATAATAGAACACTTTGCAATGGATAATATAGCTGCCGATAAAAGGGCACTAATGTTCTGTAAGTGAATCAGATTTGATAGTGAATGAAAGTTTCACCCTTGAGGTCCTGTCATGAAAGATTGACGAGAGTGCAAAAATTTTGGTTGGACTATGAGAAAAGACTCAGCAATAGAGGCAAATATAGGCAAAGTGGTAAAAGAGATGAAAGTATGCTCTGACTTTTAGCTCTATCTATTGAGTCGAAGATTAAATTTACGATACCCACCTCCGGAGAAGAAAGAGCAGCATTCTGAAAGGGAACAGGTGAGTACAATACAGGAACATCTACTCCGGACAAAAAGGTAAGGGAAGATCTGAAGGCAAGGACGAGGAAGCGAGATATAGTCATAACATTATGCAGAAAATATGGAATTAATTTCTGAACTATACAGCTAAACTCAACAGAAAGGTATTTTTTCAAAAAACTTAAACACTGCACTTACCTGTAATTTAACAAAAAATCATACAACCCATTTACATTCTTATTTCCACAGAAAGCCATCAGTGATTGTGGGCTATTATCAACATCAGACAAGGAACTAAGGCGACGAGTCTGCATCATGTTAGCAGGAACCATATATTAATTATAAAGTACAAGCAACGGAATTAAAAGTAAACATCAGAGGATCTTGACAAGAGAAAATTGTACAGAACTCTCCAGTTAGGTAATGTAATTATTAGAAGACAAAAGTAGGAGCTTGGGATGTACAATCATCACAATCCCAACACAGTAATAATCATACATCATTACTACAGGTTGCTAGATATCCTTTACAGCCCAAACTTCCAAATCTTAAATGATCATGAACAAAAGAATACTAAGCATTTAACTAGGACCATTAATTCATTAAAAGAACAAAAGGAGGAATGATTGTTGGATTATATTAATTCAAAGTATTAACTAATCAAAGAGCTTAATGAACCATGAAATCAGGGAAGGCAACTTATTTAAGCCCAGGGAAATGCAAGATGGCCATATATGGAAAGGATTCACTTACCTGGCCCAAATTTTGTTTCTCAATCTCAGAAAGCTCAACTAAATCTTCAGTGGTGACTTGCTCTACTTTAGAATAACAAAGTGGCATAGAGAAACAAACGTCCTACACAACAAATTAATAGTGTTACATAATATGACAAACTTATAGCAAACATACATAAATTAAAACATCTGGCAAAATTATCAACAACATAAATGAGCAAATATTAAAATATCAACAGAGATCTTACATGTTCTCTCAACAATGACCTCAGACCTCTTGTCGACTGGGAGATGTAAGCATTGCATAGGTGTTTGGTACATCCTGAGCCATCACTACCAGTGAACATCACCACAAATTGTGAAGTGCACACTACAAAAAATTCCCATGAAAACTCAATGTTAACTTGTAGTTTGAGGGGAAAATACTTTCATGGGCTATAAAGAAATGGTGAGAACTATATCACTTCAAAATAATAGCTTTTGCATGATTGCCATGTTACAAGCAGCTCTCAGTATGCAATGTACCAAATTAGGAATCACGGAAAGGAGGTATGAGTTCTAATTATTGATATGCAGACACAACCTCTGACATCTACTAAATCCAAGTAATATGCCTCAATGATAATGATGCCCGGAAGCAACAACATACTTATTTTGCACAAAATATTCCAAGTTTGAGGAAAAAGAACCAGAATTTAAAGCAGGACGAGAAAAGAGATAGATTAATAGAATAAGAGCAGAAACATACCATAAAAAATATTGCAAATGTTCTTTCGAAGCATGTAATAAAGACTTCGAAAAGAATCCTCCCATGCCAGCTGCCGTTTTCTCAAAAAATCTACACCCACAAAATAAAAAGCGAGAACATTAGAAAGGGAAAGGAGGAAGGGAATAGAAAAGGTCTCGTATGAGTTAATGTTTTTATTTGACAACCTCCCTCAATTGCTGATGAGGTTAGCACTGATATAACAGCAGAAGGCAGGGTAGATTGAGGGTAAACCCATGAATGCAAAGCTTTAGAACTAAGGATCTGAGAAGTCATTGCCTGCCCAGAGCTACTACTGTCCTTGGAATCACCAAATTGGGATGCAAGCTGTGGCATGCCGTTGTAGGTGCTGCTCATAATTGACCTATGAATCCTAAAAATTGCAAGCAAAATATTAACTGCTGATTAACAACCTACAGCATGGAACTTGCTAACATATTGATTAACAGTTTCCAATATGGTGTGCCATATCAGATAAGTTGCAAAACAGTCATTGAGGAAACAAAAGGACCACATATTTCATGATTATTTTCATGAATCAATAGCCGAGGAAGTCAGAAACGGAACCTTTATCCAGATTGAAAACAAGAGCATAAGCTACTCATACCTTGTCAATTATTCATGTATGCATTTAATTGAGATTTTCAGGTGCATGGTAAAATAACAACAAATTTTGATCACAAATGAAAATATAACAGTATGACTGAAAAATTACCTTGAGAAAGAAAATTAATTAGCTGGAAGTTTTAAACACTCACATGATGAAAGATCAACCAACCATCAAACAAGTTCAAGGGTTGATATTATCTTAATTAGAGGCAGCAGAACAAACAAGTATAGGGATACTAACTTTTGAAGTGCTTTGACAAACTCACCAATTAACTGAACAGGAGGATGCCACCCGCATTCTAGTTTTCAAAGTAAGATCAAGAGGTGCCTTTTTGCCAGCTATATGGCATTCAGAGCAGAAATTGCCACCATGATTGCCAGCTTTTTCAGAAGAATCAGCATTTAAACCAGAAGTGTCAGGCGGTTCATGGGCCACAAGTCCTTTCAATGCTTTATCCTATGTAAGTAAGTCAAGTCAGAACAAACACAACTTTGATTAACAAGAAAGAAAAATTGCCAGCAAAGTATACCATTTCAACAAATGCCAAGCCAGATGACCTTTCACCACTAGATGAAAGCTCAGTAACACTGCGAAATATACTTTGACTGCAGTTTTTGATTGTTTGATGAGGTTGTACCACATCATCTTTCAAAACTTCGTCAGAAGCAACCGAATTCTCTGTACTGCCATGAGATGAAAAGCAAACCAGTGAGGAAAAAAGGAACTGTCTATAGATTGCAGATGAGATACACTGTGCTAAAAGGAATACCATGAAAGTTGCTGTCTCTTGGCAGCCAGAGTTGAAAGCACAGAGATATTCTTCAGGCTATTAGTTTGTTCAGTTGATGTATTTTCCTGAGTGTAAATGGAAATACAGTGAACAAATGAATAAAGTATTAATGATAACATAATCAGAACCAGAACATCGGTATCCTAATCTGGAAAATACAATAACCTTTGCACTGTCTTTTACAGAAAGCATCCTAAGCCTGGATTTTTTGACAGGATAAACTTCATCCATGCGGGTGTTAATGTATCTAGGAGTCCTTGATGCATCTGGTTTCCTAAGCCCATTATCCATCTCAATACCATTACTGGAAGGTAAAAAGGAAATGGTCATAAGATCAACAAAAAAAAAAATAGTAGTTCAGAAATAGAAAATTAGAGTAATTTACTTCTTTGAACCCAGTGGGGCTGGAGATTCATCTACAATCTCTATAACCTTTTTCCTCCTCAGCTGCTCTCCCTGCATGCCAACAATGATGACAAAACTGAGAGGTTTTCCTCCACTACAACTAAATAGATTTGAAAAGATTCTTGAACTCAAATTTAATGCAATTAATAAACGACAGTCCCAATGACATTGAGGTAACATGTGATGTATTATATATAAATCCTCAGTTCTTGCAATTCAAAATGAAAAGCAATTCTCAATTACCCCCACCCTCTCCTCAAACGCTTCGTAACATATAAATGGAAGTGTTTATAAAACAAACTAAAAGCATTAAGCAGGTATAAAATGAGAAAGTGAGTCAAGGAATTATGAGGAAACTGGTCAATTAACCCATTTCCACACACACATCCAAAAAAAAAAGGAAATAAAGAGGTTCAAACAAAAAATAAAAAAGATATCAGAAATTGATTAATGAACATACAAGTAAGCAGAATATCAGTCTTCCATCCCTTCCTATCCAACATTTACAAGGGAAGTGGACACATAAGACAAACCATCATGCGCATGAATCTAATCTCACTTGGTTGAAAATGCCAAAATTCAACCATTCAAAAAGTGATCAAAACTTCCAAGTTCAAGACCTTACATGCTGTTTGGAAACTTAAGATTTGAGTGGAAATGAAGTCATTTAAACACCATTTACCCAATTAGGGATGAGGACAAGTAAGGTAAATGATGTATTTTCATTAACACAAGTCAAATAAATTTCATAACTTTAAAACTTATTCCAAACAAAAAACTTCAATTAGCAAATCAAATCAATTTAATCTACTTAAATAGTTGAAATCAATTCTAGCATAGAATTGGTTCCGAACAAGCTGTAAAACACATAATAGAAAGTTGAAAACTTACTCTCAGTTCGGACGGGGTCTTCCTTTTAACCATTGTACCATCAGTTAGAGCAGCAGCAGCGCCACCAATTTGAACATCAACAGAACCTAAAGAACCTCCCGGTAGAGCAACCTTTGCCATAAATTACCCTCACAAACACTTCATAACAACCAACCCCCTTCCCACCAATCAACTCACCACCTACAAACAGATATTCCGTAACATTTAAACAACTAATTTGCAATTAATAAATACATGTTACTCATTATTAACAGAAACATAACATCAAACACCATATAAGCTTCCCTAAATCTAAAGAATCTAAGATCAGATCGAAAACCTCCTTCAACTTCAATTAAATAATAATATAACAAATTTAAACAATCCAATTAATGCTGAGGAGAATCGATTTCTGACAATCTAATTTCGTTTCAACTATAACTCTAGCAGCAGCATTAAACGCAGATTTACGGAGAAATTGCGGGGGGGGGGGGGGAGAAAGAAATAAATAAAAAGGAAACGATGTGTTGTCAATGTCACCTCTGCGAAGCAAAATTTGAGAATAACCGATTTTTGAATCTCACGATTAAAAAATGGAAGTAGGGTTCAATTATGGGGTTTTTTGATCGATTTGCCCCAACAATTAAGTGTAATTAGGGCAAAAATTGAACAAAAAATAAGAGCAGGTTAGTGAGGGAGGGAGAATTTAAAAGTTGCGGTAAAGTTTATGTTTTGGGTTTGAACATTTTCGTAGTTTTCATTTCCCCCCCTGTCCTTTACGCCGTTAGTTTGAGGAGTTAACGGTCAGAGATTTGTTTGAAGAGTGACGTTTAGGTTTAGCAGTGGGAGTTTGATGATATGGCGTTATTAATTCTACTACTCTCTAGGATTTTCTCACGCGTGTGTCTCAGGCAGAGAGTCGAAGCGTCCATTTATTAGTTATTACTCCTTGATGGGCTAAGCGTTTAGTACAATGTTTTAAATAAAGCCCACTTAGGCCCATTCACTTATATTTGGAATATTAGTTTAGTATAGTTACTGGATAGGTGGCCGGCACTCACTCCGCTGTGAGACCTTTTTTTTTTTTTCAACATAAAAAAGATATTAAGATAATATAAATGTCTTTTAAAAAAACAAATTGAGGACCTAATCATTAAATCAAATAAATTTAATAAAATTATTTAATTTAATAATATGATTAAAAAAATTATTGACAGTAAATAAAGCAAAAAAAACCTAACAATAACTCAATACAAAGATGTATGTTAGTCAATATTATAAAAATATATCTTTATAATATTATTAAAAAATCTCAATGATTTTATTTGTTAATAAGGTAAATATTAAATGAGAACAAGATAAGTCCATTTAAAAATAATAATAAAAAAATAAATATGAATCTCGATTTCAGGCAAATAAAATATTTTTAAAAAAATAATTTAAAAAAAACAAAAAATAAATCAACCTGAGTCTGTCCGAGCTAGCACACCAAATTTATAACCTCGTCGTGAGACTAAGATAACCTCATTGAAAGCAGATTGAATAAAATTACGAAGCTAAATTTTCAAACCAACCTAATATTAAATGATGAAATTGAAAAACAAAAAAAAAGCAATAAAAAAAGTCTAAGTCAACCTCGGTGAACCTATATAATCCATGACCGGGACATGATACCAAGATAACTCTATAGAAAGAAAATTTTAAAAAAATAATATTAAAAAAGACCTAAAAAATTAAATCTAACTTGATATAATCTTCAAAACTCGTGACATGAATCATAAGGTCAGATCATAGCATAAAAGACAAACTCAAAAAAAAAATATCAAATTCTCAACCAGCCAAAATAATTATGGGTAAAATTGAAAAATATATTCAACAAAAAAAAAGATCAAAAAGAAAAAATATAGATTTGAAAAGAATAATGGCAAAATTTGAAAAAAAAATGATGATGGATGAAATTGAAAAATAATTTTAATAAATAAAAAGATAAGAAAAAAATACATTTAGATAACAATAAAAAGAACGAGGCAAAACTTAATATAAAAACAAACGTAAAATGA
>Ga0307518_10002992_pt1 | contig 12243 bp, 8 predicted proteins | sample 25_EM_MG_FD_203889 | JGI IMG/M metagenome (GOLD analysis project Ga0307518, IMG submission 203889) | Populus trichocarpa ectomycorrhiza microbial communities from riparian zone in the Pacific Northwest, United States - 25_EM | ecosystem: Host-associated > Plants > Roots > Unclassified | place... | reverse complement strand
ATATATATATATTCAATTACATCTGACTCCACAAAATAACTGAAGTTCCCTTCATCCAAAGCTAAGAAAGATTGTTTTTAGGGGCATTTAAGTAATTATATTATACAAAAAAAAATTGAAAAACCCCTTAACCTAAGTAAAAAGTTTTTTAATCTTTTGAAGTGTAATTTAGTAATTACATTATGTATCAAAAATATAAAAATACTGATAACCTTTCATTTCCTATAATAACTAATGGATCCTGTGGAAAAAACTTTACTACCTCTAAATCTAAGCTAAGTGAGTTTGTTCTTTAATGATAAAATAATAATTTTATTATGCGAATCGATGATGAAACGTGAGTGTGTACACAAAGAATCATTGAACTAATATATGACAGAAACCCTACTTGAAATCCTCTCCTAAGATATATTTCTCTTGGACCACTATTTACAACAATTTACTAACTCATAAATGAGAATCAACCTACAAAGGGATGGGATGAGCTCTGTTACATTCAAACCCCTTCTCTGCACTTAATTCACCAGAAACCTCTGCAACAACAAACGCCATCCTTGAAATGGTGAAAGCGATTAGAATCCCTCAAGACAATCTCCCTTCCTAATGTCTTGGAAATGAACTTTGCCATCTCATGACAGTCACCACATACTCTCAGGTTCTTTGATACCCGTATTGTTCTCGCAGGTGGCAAGTTCAATATTCCAAAAGCCATGGCTAATTTCTCACTATGCCCACAGAGAGCCGTTTCCTTCTGCAGGCTATCTGCGTTGATCAAAGCATATCTTGTTTTAGGAAAGTAACCTTCTTCCTTCATCTTTGATCTCAACCTCTTCAACAAAACCTCTATCTTTTTGGCTTGTGGGTGTGAACTATTTCCAGCAAGAAAGATGTGAACTTTGCTCTTGACTTCTATCCAACTGCAGCCTGGGTTCTTCTTTAAACCCCGCCGACCAATCTTTTGTCTCAGCTTTTTCACCTCTTCCCATTTCTCTGCCTCGGCATAGGTATTTGCTAAAAGTACATAGTATCCCGTGTTCTCTGGTTCAAGTTCAAAGACGTGTTCTGCAACTTTCTCAGCTAATTTGACATCATGGTGAATCCTACACCCGGAGAGCAGTGCTCCCCAGATTGTGGCATCAGGTTCAATTGGCATTGATTTTATGAATTTGTATGCCATGGCTAGTTTCCCACTGCGAGCTAAAAGATCCACTATACAAGCATAATGCTCCAGCTTTGGCTTGACATTGCATTCATCTTGCATAACGTTAAAGAATCTCCATCCTTCGTCAAGCAATCCAGAATGACTGCAAGCATACAGTATTGAAATGAAGGACACTTCATCAGGCTCAATACCAGCTTGCCTCATCTCATTAAAGGTAGTGATAGCATTGTTCCCAAATCCATGCATGCCATATCCAGCAATCATAACTGTCCATGTGATCAAATCCTTTGTAGGAATCATATCAAAGAGCAACCGTGCAAGAACCGGGACCCCACACTTCACATACATGTCAACAAGTGCGTTGGCAACCTGTTGATCAGAAAAAAATCCATTTCTCAATATATGACCATGAACCTCTTTGCCTCTATCTAGAGAAGCTAGGCTGGCACAAGCGGGAAGAATACATGCCAATGTCGTGCCATCAGGTTTCATTTCTAACACCATATCACCAAACAGACTAAGAGCTTCATTGGGTAGACTGTTTTTTGAGTAACCTCCGATCATGGTGTTCCATGAGATGATATCTTTTACAGGCATTTCTAAAAAAACTGAGTTAGCATCTTCCATGCTTCCACATTTTGCATACATATCCATGAGAGCATTGCACACAAATATATTTGATTGCATATCATTTTCCCTAATGTAATTGTGCACATCCTTGCCATTTTCCAGTGACCCATTACAAGCACAAGCATGAAGAACCGTTGTGATAGTAAAAATATCCGGGCTAACACCTTCCCTGTCCATTTCATGGAACAATCGAATAGCTTCATCAGAGAGACCTTCTCGAGCATAAGCTGCAATCAATGAAGTCCAAGTCACAACAGTTCTTACACTCATCAAGTCAAAAACTCGAATAGCACCATCCAAAACACCACATTTGGCATACATATCCAGTAATGTATTGCAAAAGGTAGTTTTCCAGTGAACACAGGCCTTCACTCCAGAACCATGAACTGCTCTACCCAATGAAACGTCACCACAATTTGCACAAGCTTGAAGAATACTGACCATTGTAGCCAAATCCATATCAACTCCCAAATATAGCATCTTTTTGAAAAGCTCAACTCCTTTCTCAGAAAAACCATTAGCCACATACCCACTAATCATTGAATTCCATGAAATAACATCTCTGTTACTCAATTCATCGAACAACTTACGGGCAACATCAACTCTCCTAATCTTCAAGTAAAAAGCAATGAGCGAATTAACAACAGCATTATAAGAACCCAAACCCAATTTCAACAAAAACCCATGAACCCATTTACCTTCCTTTACACTGCCTAAAGCTGCAAAACACTTCAATACACAAGAAACTGTATGAGAGTTGACTTCAACACCCAAATCCAACATCTGCCTAAATAAAGAGACACTCTCTTTAAAATCACCAATCTTTGTATACCCATTCATCATTAGATTCCAAAGAAAAACCTTCTCATTTCTTATCTTATCAAAAATCAGCCTCCCTTCTCTTAAATCCCCACAAGTTACATACATAAATACAAGTTTTGATCCTAAAACACTGTCAATTGAAATCCCACTAGAACAAATAAATGAATGAACTTTCTTGCCATCTTGTAAGGATTTAAGTTCTGCAGAAAGTTGCAATATTGAGCAACAAGTTCTTGACTCAATTTCTGTTTTTGGAGACATATAAAGCAGTTTTATTGCTTTATCAATATTTCCCATTTCACATACCTCATAGATTTTTGTGTTCCAATCAGTGATTTTGTTATCTTTGGATTGGGCTGGTGAGGCAAAGACGGATACTGTGTCATAAGAAAAGTGTAAATTTGGTGATAAAGGAGCAAACTTTGGATATGGTTTATTGGAAAAGAACACATATTTAGAGTGGAAAGAGTGTTTTCCTCTGCTTTTTTTGTTATTTAGAGGGAGAGAAAGTTTTGGTGGAAGGATTGTGGCCATTAAAATCATCATTTGAAGCAGAAGAAGGCGGGAAAGTTCTAGCTAGAAATAAACTAAAAAATGGGATTTGAAGTTTGAAGCTTTTAACGCAAAACAAAAAAAGCACAGCTTTTTCTAATCCATTTGGGCATGTGGATTGCACGTGCCAAAGAGACATGTGACCTAGCTAATTTTAGCCATCGAAAACAGCTACTCTACTCCCACAGGTCTTATATAAGAGAACCTGTGAATCTAATCCACTTTGCATATTCAGAGTCTCAAAGTTTGCCTGGAAAGGATGGTTTCTGCTGTTGTTTTCTATCCTCAAAACACTTTCTTTAACAAACCCTCTTGTGTTTCTTTCAGCAAGCAGCTCAAGTTGGGGTATCCTATTTACTCTCTCAAAGGTATTATCTCCTGAGCACCAATTTTTTTGGAAGTTTGACTCTTTATTTTTAATGGCACATTATTTAAGTTTTTGTGTGACAAAGTAGTTGATTTTATAAATAGATTAGATCTGCTGCATGCTAAATTGCTTTCTAAATTTCTGTCTTTTGTTTTTTTTTTCTTCGTCTTTTGTTATTGATGTGTGTTCATCATGTCATGAATTGAAAATGTTTAGATTCACTCACCATGAGCCAATATGTGATTGAGTCGTTGAGATTTATGTTAATAGGTGCAAAATGTGTCGCTGGTTTCCATCTCTAATGTCCGGGAGAATAAATCATTTTGTGTTGGTTAGCTTGGATTGTGTTTAAGCATTTGAGTTTCCCTCGTGAATTTGATGGCCCATCAAACTATTCATGGAATTTGAATGAAGGTGTCCGGCATTAGACTAGGTAGAGTGAAAAACTTTAGCTTAATATTTAATTAATACACCTGCTATGGTAATAACAGTAGTCATCACTAGATGCCATCAAGTCAAGGATTTTGCATCTTCCAACCCTTGACAATTTGGTACTCGTATGCTGCTTTCAGTGGTTCTTATTTTTGTTTGGTTGGTAGTCCACAAGTCCCCTCCGTGTTGAGACTGTCAACAGCACAAACCGCATCATCTTTGATATTCATTGCAACCCAGAAACATTTCATTGTCAGACAATGCTTAACTTCTTTGCTTGACTTTATTCCCTTGTCATTTCATTGACTTGTCAAGAACTTAGGCTTTCGATGCATGTGTTGGTTCTGGGCCAAATCATTTTGTGAGCTTCAAACTAAGAGCCCATTTTTTGATGCAGCTTGTTAAATTTGGCTGAGATTGCAGATGGGTCCTTGGCTTTTGCTTCACAGAATGGCGTGCTTCAATCTTCTGATAGAAAACTTCCCTTGTCATCTAACCAGGAGGAGATAATGGCCCTGTTCAGACGGATACAGTATTCAATCTCGAAGGGAGAGTCTACCGCCACTGAGAAGAAGAATGCTGGCAGGTCTGAGAAGTCCCCTACTGATTCAATTCTGGAAGTTCTTCTCCGTTCAAGGAAGCAAGCAAAAGGTAATCTAGATGGATATGCTTCTTTCAGTTCCAGAACAATGTTTGTTAGGAGATAAAATCATTTTACATGCCGTTTCTAGGAGGAATGTTCTTGAAGTTATAAGGTTTTTTCCTGCACAAGAATACTATCTATCTTATTAAAAAGAAAACCATTTCTCTTAACACACATTTGTTTTTTGTTTATATTGGAAACCCTTGTAAACATAACACAAATTTCCTTTCGTCGGGTTCATTCCCTTGTGGTGGTGAAGAAACTTTCGTTATTGTCTCCTTAACCACTTATCCCCTGGATGATTAGTATCATTACCAAATTTGCTCGATCACTCCTACCACAATGCATGTGGTTTGTTGACTCACTAAACATGTCTGATTTTTAGTTTCATGATTTATCGTAGACACAAATACAGTTACGGAAGGAAAGAATGTCCCAACACACAAACGAAGTGTGCCCAAGGTCCAGAAGATGCAAGCACGAAATGCCTTGGCGGATTTTAAGTTAACCAGACCACATTCTAATTTCACAAAGAAGTTTTCGATACCATCTCCATCAACGCCAGGAGAAAAGAATGCTGAGCTGAATAGTGAAGCATCAGAGGCCAAAGCCAGCGGCAGCATATCAGAGTTGCCAAGAGTAGAGGAAATGAAACTGACCGAGCTGAAGGAACTAGCAAAGTCCAGGGGAATAAAAGGTTACTCGAAGTTGAAGAAGGGTGAGCTTCTGGAATTTCTGAGGTCCTGAAAAATGAGAAGTGCTTGAGCCAGAAGACAGGCAATCTAGCTGCTGGAAACCAACGTACGTGGCAGCAAGAAACTTAAATTCCAAGAACATAGTGTTTTCTAAATGCAGTTCCTGTGTTATTTTTGGCCCAGATTTCTTGACATTGTTTTACTTTTCCGCCATTAAGGTTGTCTGGTTCTATACTTCAATTGAGTTCAGTGGTTTACATATGAAGCATATGCAGCATGGAAAACACTGATAAATTTGGATAAAATTTTTGCTTGCATCCATTGTCAATAGTCAACAGATTGCCTCCAAGAATACCACTGTCCCTTTTGGATCAATAAAGCCCAACGTCCCAGATTTCCCTACTATAGGATACGCACACAGACGAACAGTAGTACATTATAATTCAAGCAAGCAACACCCAGCTGGCTGCTAGCACAAATCAATTCTTTTGAAGAGACTGGCGACAGAATGTGCAGTCCAACCAGGTTGACAACAAAATTATTGGCATAAACTATGGTCAGACCCGCCACAAAGCCTTGGAATGGGAAAACTGGACGCATGATATCTGCACGGTCCAACTCCAATATATTAATAGCACAAACAGTTGAAACTAGAACAGAAAAAATCATTGAACTTAAGATTCTACCAGTTCAATTATCTCTAGATGAAAATTATAAGTTCAGGTACATAAACTCCTGGGACATGTTAAGTTTTTAAACTTACGTAGTGGGGAAAAGAACTAAGATCCACTATTCTGGGACATGTTAAGGATGATTCCTTCATGTTTGATCTGGAACCATTTCATTGCATCCTCCTTTGTATTCAACAGCACTTGGCTTGCGAGAGAGAATTGTGATAGAGTATTTAACTTGTAAAAGTGGGAGATATAATTATATAGATAACAATTCTGTCTTTTTTTTGAAAGAAATTAAGAGAGGCTCGTTCTCTCTCCTTGAAATTAGAGAAAATAAACGTATGGCCTTAAATTCATTCAAAGTTTTTTTTTTTAATTTCTTTTTTGGGGGGTGGTTATTAAGTACAATTATAATTAGGGATGGATTAATCAATTACTAGTATAGTAATATTAGTATAATTATAACCATACTAAACAAACAATAAAATAACTATTATTTTGAATAACCATGCACAATTACACTTTCGAAAAACTATTATTTATTGTTGCGGTCCAACCGTGTTTATCAGTGTTTTATCCAAATTTATAGTATTAGTAGGAGGAGGAGGAAAGCTAACGTAGAAGATTTATGAATTAGAAGTAAAAAACAAAACAAAAAAAGGAGCTTAGATGCACTGGAAAGCTGACTTGATAGGCAAAAAGATTTATGAATTAGAAAGTATATAATTCACACGTGTTCTACTCAAACACTAGCCCGAGACCTGAGGCTAAAAGTTGGCACTTGGCAGCATACCTGACAGATGGGAAAAATGACTTCCTTTTGCCTTTTGAGCTCAAGGTATAAAAGAACTCTTTAGTCTTTATAGCGGCAGCTGAAAAGAACGGAGGGGGAGGGGGAGGGGGAGGGGGAATATTGACAGGAGAAAAAGCAACGAAATGTGGAATGTAGTAAAAAATTAAAAAAAAATAAAAAGAGCAAAACATGTGAGTTACACGCTTGTCCTATGAAAAGAGACATCACCCGCAAGCCTTTTTTTTCTATATTAGAATTTTGTCCGCCCTTTATTTTTTATATATATATTAAAAAAAAAAAAACATAAACTACGATGTATTATCTAAAACAGCAGATGATGTGTCTTCTAAAGCAACAAATGATGCACCATTTACTCACCTAGAATTTGGTGACCGGAGAATTTCTGAAAAGTCGAGCTATAAGTATTTTATATCAAAAGTTTATTTTTAACCTATTTTTCAGTTAAAAACATTCTACATATCTAAATAAATTCATTTATGGCTTTAAATTACACAAATACTTTAGGGACTAAAATAAAAGATTCATCCATCCATAGTGAAAAAGAAGGCTGAATATTTCTTTTAAATTCAAATTCAATTCTTAAGGTTTAAATTGGTTTAAATCAATAAAATTTATCTACTCAACGTTTGAACTTATTCTTGATATCGCTAGAATCCTATTTCAAGCCAACAAAAATAAATTACCAAACTTAATCCCAAATCAACTTAATATGAAATGATCAGATTGAGGAAAAAAAAACAGCTAAAACAAATCATAAGACTAAAAAAATAAAAATAAAATATTGTAGGTAACTATTGCAACCCACAACGGATTGTATATTCTTCTTATGTTGTATTTCCATTATTTTTTTAATATTTCTTCAGGATATTTGGAGAGTTAGATGCGGAAATTAAGGAGAAAAAGATTAAAAAAAAAGGATAAAAATAAATTGTTGGAGTCACATCGAAGCACCTTCATCATCACGCATTATCAAGTAAGGAAACATAATCTAAGATGTTTTCAATGGTACCAAGAAAGTTCACGTTCGGAGCTCAATGGTTGTCACAATGTGACGGTCTTTCATACAGGTTAGCATGTGTATTCCACTCGCCAGCTATCTTTTTGTTTTCTGTTCAATTTAGTCTCTGATTTGCTAAAAAATAAACTACATATTTGTTTTAGTTTCAAATGCAATCTCTAAAGCTCCAATTATTTTAAATCAATAAAATCATATTTTATTTCGTCAAATTGAGCATTAAACAAGTGATATTTTTTTTTCTTGACACCATAAGAAGCTCATATCAAGCCAATTGATACAAATCATCAAACTCAAACCCAAATTAATTCAATGTAAAAAAATTAAATTGAAAATAAATATCTAGTGACTTAAAAAAAAAAGAAACAAAAAATAAAAGACGAAACACTGAGCTAGTTTTACTCCACAATAAAACTATTTCTTTTTAATTAATTTAATTTAACGTTGTTTTAGCTATTTGTTATGTCCATCGTGTTGACTATTGAGAACAACGAATTTATTTCTGAGATTTGGGCGAGAATCTTGTCTCATATGTTGTTGTGGTTGCGAGAATCTTGTCTTATTTTGCATATGGCTGTGTGGTTTGTGCCTTTTTCCTTTCTTTTTCGGTCTTCCATTACATTCTCTGGTAAAGGGGGATTGAAAAGTAGTGGATTCTAGAGTACACGTTCCCTGCTGATGCTCCATTTGACGAGGCAAAACTCCAAGATCGCGGGAGAATGGAAGATTGCAAATGGCAATATTGTAGCCCCTTTTCGAAGCTTTCTACACTAGTAGCTCAGTGATGTATGGCTGGAAAGTCTCCCATTTTCGAAGCTTTCTACACTAGTCAGCTTAGTGATGTATGGCTGGAAGAGTCTCAAGAGTTTACCCCAACAACTGGAGCATCTGGCATAAGAATCCCCAGCTATTCAGGGTCATTCGAAGGATCAAATGTACAAGTCTAATAACCCATGCAGAGATCCGCCAAACCAAAGCTCATGGGTGAAATCAAGGCATCGCTATGGCTTGGCACAAAAATAAGCTAAAGACACAAGCGACAGTTACCAAGCTAATGACCAAAACTTCCATGTTGTGAAGCGAGGTTCAAGGAAGAAGTAAAAGACAAGGAACACGCAAGCTGACTTTCCATTAATAAACAAATGTATATGAGAGCATTACAGTAACAATCTCCACAACATAGAACTTTGCTGTCTATGTAGCAACTTGGGAGATCTGGAACCTGAAATTTTCAGGCTAAATTATGAAGACCTAAAGAGTCTCCACAAGATCGCTCAATGAATATTCACATGGGGCAACTCCTAAGAGAAGGCATAAGAATGGCAATGGAATAAATTCTAAAACATTTTCACCCTAAAAAACCATGGAAGCACAAAAGCTATTACCAAGCATGCCAATAGGAAGTTACAGAAAGGCTGTCCCCGCCAACACCCTCCGCTGCTCTCTGATGAGAAACCAGTGCTCCTGATAAATCTCCTTTCCAGAAAAGGGTTCTCCCCAACACCTTTGATATTCATTGCTGTCTCTCCACATATTTCACAGATTCTGCATAAAGAAAATATGGAAGACATCTCAGAGAATTATGAAAAATAGAAGAAGAAAATAATCTCTGCTAGAAAGTCCCGAGAAACAGTGTAACACGGCATTAACTAAGAGAAGCAACCCCACTCAGAATATTGCTTGCAAGATTTTATACGAGGAAAATAATTTAAAATAAAGATTAAATGGCAAACTAGCATAGCCCTTACGAATAGTAAACACAAGAAGATAAAATAAGCCTGATCCAATCTCAACATCAATAAACATGTATACATATATAAGCATAATGTTCATACTAAAACTTGACTTTCCATGCTCGAAACATTTACCTGTTTCCTTTTAGCTTAAACCATGTTTCAGCACAATACACATGTGCAATGCCAAGATCATCTTTACATCCACAACCAATCTGAATTAGATCCATGGAGTTGGTTGTGGCAGTAGCAATTGCGTCAGTAGCTTCCAGCAACCCCTCAGAACTCAAGTGACAAATCCTACAAACCCTTTCTCCATCACAATTATCCTTAAAACCTCCTCCTCCTGTTCCACCGCCACCACCACTCGTCATATCAACCACACACGATGACTTCCCCACTTTGATCACTTTCTTCTCTGACTCGTCCATTGTCCCCTTACTTAACCTCATCTCATTGCCCCTGAGTTCCAATCTTTGGTTTCCTCCATTAATACCCGCATTCTCTTCAGGACCTATCGCGATCAGAGTCTCAAGCACAGCCCTAGAATTACTCGAATACCAACCTCTTCCTCGCTCAACTTGATTTAATACCTCACCATCTCCAAGCCCATGACGTGTTTCCTCATCTATCATTCCACATCTGAGCCCCAACTCCTCATTTTTTGCTCCCAAATCCTTATTTTCTCCATCAACACTTGAAGTCGCCCCTGAATTCATCACAATAACAGTCTCAAGTACAGCTCCATTAACCATAATTGTATTTGCGACCGTTCCTTCATTCATTGACTCTTCAATTCTTTTCCTATCACTTGTTCCCTGACTTGCCACTCTCTCACTGGATCCCAACCCCTCAATACTGGCATTCAAAACCCCAGTTTCCACCACAGCAGCCACTTTCTCTCCTGAATTTATTACCTTTAAAGTCTCTATGGCAACCCCATTATCCAAATTGCTTGAATTTCCACTCAAATCACTGGCATTGACAATCCTTCCCCGATACACTTGGTCCAAATTCCCAATAATTCCTTCGTTTCCTTGTGTGTCTTGATCCATTACTCATAACAAAATAATCTCCACCTCTCTAAATGATTTCCAACGAAAGCAAAATTCCTCAATTATGAACAGCCAAACTCAGATATCAACAAGAAGACAGCAGCACCTCTATTGGTAGCAAACAACAAACAAAAGAAAAAAACCTCACGACTCCAAAACCTCCAAAGAAACCAAAAATCTTCAAAAAAAAAAAAAAAGATAACCCAAGAATTGAACAAGCTTAATAATGGTAAATATAACTGAAAGATAATAACTTGGTAAAGAAAACAGCGCCCAGATAGTTTACCTACTCCTTTCGATAACTTGAACTTTAATAAAACCTGCCGCCATGTCTCAACAAAAAAACGTTTACTTCCAGGTTCAACTGTAATTAAGTTGACAAAAGAGAGATCTATCTATCTTTAAAGCAAAGTTGTCTCATCAATTTAACTTAATCCTAATGCTGTCTCTATGGACAGCAGATTTTTATGTGTACAGTGTGGGGCAGGAGTTGTTGAGAGAGGGTGAAGAGCTTTGGTGGAAGAAAATAAATGGAGAGTGCATGGAAGCCGTTAATAAAGGTTAATTAAATTGAAATAATAATTAGTGATCACTTAATTAGGAATATAATTCTTGGTATTATGATTATTAGGATTTATTCATGAGCCGGGAGTTAATGTTGATAAGATCTTCTATTTTTTTTTATAGATGGTAAGTCTTAATTCATGCCTTGTTAGGGATTTTCCACAAAATTTGGTTAATTCAATAGTACTAGAGTAATTAATTGAGTATTTAACAGAGAGTTCTTGTTGTTTTTTAATTTCTTCTCTTTCGAATAAAATAAATAATATTGTTCTTCTGACTCCAGTTTTAACAATCCTCACACTTGTTTTAGGTCTAAGAGGGCATGAGGGGGTAAGATTTCCAGTGAATGGACCCTACGTAGTTAGCCTCAAATTAAGTTGAAATAATAAGTCACCTTTAAAACCAAAAAAATAATAATAGTTGTCAATTCATGGATAACTTAATTAAGAAGAATTTATTTTATATCTTAATTATACCGTCAAGTCAACTTTCTATATCAAGATTAATCCATTAATTAAACCGTTGTGTGTATCCGCTATAAATACCAGTAATTACTCACCTAAAAATACTAAAACTTATCCATGACGTCCAAGATTATGTAAGAAAGGAAAGAAAAATGGTCGGAATTGACCTCGGACGGTAGAAACTTATAATATACTTGTGACAAGAGAAAGAGACAAATGGTGGAGTGGGGTTGAATTTGAGGAAGGAAGAAGACGACACGTAAGGAATTATGTTATGTTTGAAGCTTATCTGAGTTTATATCCAACGTACGTAACGTCTTGAAGAAGAAAAGGAGGGGGGAGATGTTGTCTGTCTAATGCTTGCAATCCATGGTTTTCATGCAGAACCAAAAACTGAGGGATGAATCAGGAGATGTAAAAGCTTCGCATCTTCTTCTTCTTTTTTCTTTTTCTTTTTTTTCATCTTGACTTGCTTGCAGGAGGTGGTATCAGAGCATCACCCACAGGTTTCTTCCACGGAGAGCATGGAAAAAATTCCTTACGTCCCATTTGCCAGCCTCTCTCTTGGTCTTTTCGTTTATTTATTTATTGTTAAATAAAGCACTGAAATGCAGGAAAAGA
>Ga0307518_10002991_pt1 | contig 12245 bp, 10 predicted proteins | sample 25_EM_MG_FD_203889 | JGI IMG/M metagenome (GOLD analysis project Ga0307518, IMG submission 203889) | Populus trichocarpa ectomycorrhiza microbial communities from riparian zone in the Pacific Northwest, United States - 25_EM | ecosystem: Host-associated > Plants > Roots > Unclassified | place... | reverse complement strand
GTAGAGAAGACATACCTTGTAGTGAGTTAATAAGCTATTCCACAAAGGCTGCTTGCTTAGAACTTTAGGGTTTCCCAAGATGACAATACCATATCGAGCACGGGTTAGAGCTACATTCAATCTCCGAGGATCATTAAGAAATCCAATGCCCTAGAGAAAGGGACAGCAGTCAAGCACGTGATCATAAAAGAAAACCTTTTTATCTACCAAAAGAGACACCTTTGATGGTGAACAAAATAAGAATGGGCTGGAAATTAAGTCTAAAAACTACACCAGTATCTGTCCGCATTTGATACAGTTGAAATGGGTGAAAAGAAAAAATGTCTAGTACAATAACCTGACACTTCCCTACACAAAAGGGATATTTCACATATGTTATCAAGCAAGTTCTGACGACCACTCAAAGATATATGGCACCAAACCCATCAAACAAGTGCTTCCACGTGAGCATCTTGTTAGAACTAGGACCCTACCTTCTAGCATACATGTGACGGGGAAGAGGAAGAAGGCAACTTCGGGATGAGCACCACATAATGAAAAGGTTAAATGCTGAATGATAGGATCACACCCAAATTCTCCCTTCTACGACCACAATTTGATATAGTCGTACGACTGGACAAACCCAAATTCTCTCTTCTAATACCACAATTTGATAGTGTCATGTGACCAGACAATGCCTTTTTTATTCATGTGATTACCAACAATGGATTTGACAATGGTCTCCATTACATGTCCACGTGCATAAATGAGGATTGAAGCCATGATAAGATGAAACAGCATGCACAAAAGAGTGCAATAAATAAATGAGCACACAACCCAAAAGGCTTGAAAAAATAGAAAACAAGATCAAGATTCAAAGCTCGGGCTCTGAGTTGAACAGCTACATTCAGACTACCCCTTAAAATTAACCACATAAGTTTTGTGATCTATAGAATTTGGGAGGGTATAGAGAACCAACCTGATGTTCGTTGCTCCTGACACAAGACAAAATAATGTAGTCCTTTTCCCTTCCTTGAAATGAATCAACACTTGCAACCTGCAAAAAAATGCTAAACCATGAAGCAATTGCAAGTAAATATTGAACAGCATCTAGACCCATAAAATAGAAGCTATGAATTACCTCAATTTCCTTGTATAGTTGCTGTCTGAGGGCACCATTTCTTGACATATAATTCACAATATATGCTCTCTGTCCCTCGTAAGGTGTTATCACTCCAATCTGTAAAATGTTGTACAAAATCAAAATATTGTATCGCAAAAAAGAAATGCACCTATGAAAACAAGAAGAGAAGATACACGTGCCTGGCTAGGGACTACACCGCTCCTCAAAAACGTAGTTACAATTTTTTCAACATTTGCAGCCTCGGTACGATTTAGATAGGATGTCCCACTGGCACTTATCTCTTCTTGTCCCATCTAAAGAACAGCTATTGAGTTACAAAACATAGCCTTGAAAAAAGATAACAGGATATAGACAAGGAGACCAGAGATTTGTAGTGCATTAAAAGCACTTGCTGGAAAATTCTTTTAAGTTAACAATATTAGCATATTAAAATAAATATATTGTCATAATTTCTTTCTGATACTATTCAGGTGGGAATATCACACAATTCCTATAGACTGTATCAGCCCAAAAAATGCACTAGCTAAGTAATTATCCTTTTTGTTTAAAGTATTGTAATATAATATAACCAATATGCAAATATCATACCTGGACATAAAAGAACATTGGACGATTTGGCACAGGCCAAGGGAAATCAATGCCCGATGACTGTCTCTCATTGACAGTCACACCATTTTGCAGAGTGCCTTCATAAAAGCTGTTGGATGGAAATTCAGAAAGAGATGGGTGCATGCGATATTGAACCTGAAGTATGAAAGAAGAAAACATAAGTACCAGCTTAGCAGCATCCTATGAAAGAAACTACATCAGCCTTGATACAAAGAAAGATGAAATTTAGTGCAAAGTAACTAAATTATAATTGATAACGAGAAGTTCCTAACAACCATTTCATTCCAAGCAGGATAAATGTGCTAACCATAAATACATGAGCAGACCACACACAGAGATAACTGAAATAACATTACCTGCAATCTAATTGGTTTCACACCAAGTAAAACAAGGCGCTCAAAGAGAGACTGGGCTAACCCAGCACGAGCAGCTTTCTTGCACATAATGACAGGACCAAGCTGGCAATGGTCACCAACAAAAACGACCTAGCAGATAACTACTCATCAGAAACTGAAGCATGCGATAGTAAAATGGGCATGTCAAAAATCTTGAATACCTGCTTCGCCCCAAGTACCAAAGGAATGAGACACTCTGGTTCAGTCGCCTGAGTTGACTCATCAATAAGTACCTAAAATAAGGTAAAGAGTGTAAGCTTCCAATAGCTCAGCAACAAAAGATGAGGGCAAAAACAAACAATAAGAAGACAAAACGGAAGAAAAATAAGATGCATTTCTACCTGGCGAAACCTAAAATTTGCCAACCGAGGATCTCCAGCACCAACACAAGTGCAGCAGATGACATCAGCACTTTGAGAAATTTCCCTTTCTGTTGCTCGTTTCAGAGCTTTGTATTTTTTCTCATCACTACTGGACAGTTCTCCTGTTGATATAGGAACAGACAAGAGGGGAAATAAAGAAAGAATGAGAACAGTATTAGGATAAACCCTGAAGTCCACTGTAAAACTGTATATCAAGACTGGTACATCCAACCAGAACAAAACCAAATCTACAGCACCAGGTACAAAAGAAATTATGTTGTCAGGGAAGAGTTATTTGTACAATTTCTAGTAGCACCAGCCTCAAATCCAGAAGCCAAATATAGTTTCTCCTACGACTAGCAAGAATACAATAAACTTCTAAAGATTGAGTGACAAATCAACAAGGTCCCAAATCATATAATCCCACATGCTTTGAATGCATATGAAAATGTAGGGGTGTGCAGCTCTATGCAGAAGTTGAGGTAATCAAATTCACAAATGAGCATCTCAATTGCAACTTGTAATTAATAACGAAGAATTCCATTTAAAATAATTAAGAGGAAGGACACACCTTGTTCATCTTTCAACTGTTGCAACTTGTGAAGTTCACTTTTCTCTGAAGTGTCTAGATGTCTAACCTGTACCAGTCACTAGTAATTAGAATCTATAACAGGAAAGCTAAAATTGAGAAGTGCACACATGAAAAGAAAAGGAAAATGAAAGGCAGGACTCTACTAATTGACAAACCTGATAGTGAAGGGTGAGATGCTCAACAGGAGAACTAACAGCTTCCCTTGATTTTGCACATAGCCTAACAACCTTGAGGAAATACAATCCATGAAAAACAAAATTATGTCAAAATACATTTACCTATTAGTTTAAATGACCGGCATTACAAAAGATTTAATTTGAGCACCCAGATAGTAAAACATACTATCAGCAAATAAGTGTGTTATGTTACTCCATAGAAATATGAAAAAATCAGCAAATAATTCCTAGGACTAGTTTTCTTCTTCAAAATATTAATTTGATCCTTCATAAACTAAAGATCATCAAGGAACAAAAAAAGATAAGAAAAAAATATGAAAATACCAGCAAATATTTTTAGGGACCAGTTTTCCTTTTCAAAAATTTAATTTGAGCCTTCAACAACCATCAGGGAACAAAAGAAAATTCAAGGACATGGCTAGCCATGGACTTATCCACGCAAACAGAGATGAAGAAACAGGCCCAATGGTATAAAAACCTCACTGCCTTTCCAAGATCATAAAATGTAGCCCCAAAAAGAAATATTTCCAAATGTGTAAGTCAGAGAACCACGTATCAGACAGCGAGTTGTTGAGATGAAAATGGGATTAAGAGGTTTGAAGAAGGACAAGGACAAGGCCCCTGGTCTCAATGTATCACTATAACTTTTTCTAGTCCTGCAGGGATAAGACTAAATCTCATCAGTGAAGGAAACATGGATTCTACATTCTTGATGTAGATTCCTAAAAAATAGTTCTATCGAAGTTAGGGACTTCAAACCTTTCAACCTAAGCACCAGATTGCGAATATTCTCACCTAGCAACTAGGTTTAGTCCAACAGGACATATGCAAAGTGTTAAAATACTATTTCTTTATGTGCAACTATTTGGAGGGGCAGATGTTATTGAATAGAGTGCAGATTTGCTGACCCAATTATTAAATTTTGGGAGGGCACAGAAAGCAAAATCTTTTTGAAGGTGCTATGTTGCTCTCCGTTGGATTTTACCATTAAAGGTCAATTCTTCTCAAAGCAGCCATGGTGAGGATAATTTTTCTTAGCATCTCTCGCTTGTTGCTGTGTTGCTCTCCGTTGGATTTTACCATTAAAGGTCACTTCTTCTCAAAGCAGCCAAGGTGGGGTAGGATAATTTTCCTTGGCATTTCTCGCTTGTTGCTACTGGTATCTAGAAGAGTGTCTTTGACTAATATTTGCCAAGATTGGAAGGTCTTTCTAGTTTGACCTCAATATCTGTACTTTCAGAGGGCGGTTTATTCTCTTTCTTGAGAATCTTCTTTTGTCCATATTAACAAAACATTTTTATTACAAATACAACTCCAAAATTTCAAACTTAAGCTCAACAAATGTGAGCATAAATGACAAGAATCAATTTATACATGACAACATAGTGGCAGGAAAAAAATGATACGAAATTAGTTATTAGGCAGGGCTTTGTGATCTCACCTTTAAGCCGGTGGCACTTATCTTCTCAGCTAGCTGATCTACAGCTACATTACTTGGGGCACACACCAAAACCTAAAGGAGTCGAAGTAAGACATGCATGCAGTCAAGTATCTGAATGAGCTGATAGTAAGCATTTTAAAGAACTTGCCTGTCCTTGTCCCTGTTTAGCCATATGATATACAATGGCGGCAGAAGTGACAGTTTTTCCTGTTCCAGGTGGACCTTGAATCAAACTTATAGGCTTCTGGAGGACATTCTTCACAGCAAGAACCTGTTAAGTGGAGAAAGATTAGGATCACTTACAGCAACACACAGTTAAATAAGGAATTCCATTAAAATGGTTAAAAAAATCACAAGTTAATAGGAGTGAAGACAACAATTTGCATTCTGATATGGAAGCACAAATATTCCGAAAAATCTCAGCTACGTTAAGATCAAAACATTGCAGCAAGGAATTCATCATAAGCCACATAATTATCCCACATGAAAGCATCAGGGAAGTTATTGATTAGTTCACAACAAATCAATCCATGAAAGAACATGGACAAGCATCAGACCATCGAATATGATGCAGTTCATGGCAATGACCCTTTTTTGTTCTGGTCACAAATAAAGACATCTTCAGTGCAAGAATAATTGGTGGATAGAAAGTAAAGGAAAGATCCCCCCCCCCCAAACAAGATAACAGAAATAAGAAGCAACAAAAAACCAAAACCATGTCAAAATGGCACTCAAGTGCATAAATCAATATATATCCAACGATCCACGAGATGTCCCCCAAAAGTGTTAGCTTATGTTCTCTGCATTCAAGAAACTACTGACTTGTCATAATAACACCATGGAACCAGAGATTTTCAAGTGGTGGCATCATCTCAAGAATCATTAGTCTGAACAGAAAGATCCTAGTTTGAGACAAGATGCATTAACATTCAACTAGTTTAAACTTGGAAATTGGATGGGTAGTCAAGACAGCATACTTGTGATGCATTCAGCTCTGGGAGACCAGGTGCACCAAAACGGCGAGGCAATGCACTGCGAACTGTTTGATTCTCAACCTCATGGCCCAACAAGTGATGGTATATATACCTGAAGAAGGAAACTGGCATTATAAAGACGTTCAAAAATGGCAATCCATGTTCAATACACGAACTCTACACTGACAGTACCAAGACAACGGAAAAACAAGGAGATATACTAGCTCAGTATTAATATACAAATACACAGTGGTAGCACATTACAAGCAAATGATAACTACCTACTAATAGTAACATTAGTTTGTATAAGATGATAAGATGTTACTAGCATGCCTAATCTCAGCCTTACTTCAAATAGAGACAAATAAAAAAAAATGAGATAAACCAAAACATGATTCACATCCAGTTCTCATTGTCTTGTGTCACAGTAAATAAAAAAAGCGCAAACAAAATTGAATCAGCCAACCTACCCACTGACACTGGTTTCATCCACTGCAAAAGTTTTCATTGCTCCCTGCATTCGGTCAAAGCTTGTACTCTTCCAAACAAAATCAACACTAAAACCATGGTTCATATCAACAGGAACTCCCTGCATACAAATAACAACATTAAGCATTAGTGTCAACATAACTTAAAGAAAATCAGAAGTGAGAAATCAAGCACATTAGTATCAGAACTACCTGACTAGCACGAAGCTCGAGTGCAACCTCCTCTTGTGCAGTTAGCTTGATCTGAAATAATAGAGAAGTAGCTTAATACCAACATTAGAAGCATTTAGTCATGCGTTGTCTTCCTTTGAGAATGTAAATCACCTATTAATACAGGATTAAATTGAAAATAATTAAAACTTCAAGCATTGATATCAGAAGAGAGATGCATACCACGTGCCCAACTGATTGCCATGCTGGATGAGCTGCATCTCCAGAATAGCGCAGTCGCAACTCATCACCAGGTACAAGGCGCAACTCATTGTCCTCCTATAAAATCAGCAGTTCAACTTCCTTGAAATGAGAATACAGATAGAAGCACGCAAGCAACAGAAATCAAGCAGCACAAGGCAGAAAAAGAAAAGACAGTAATAAACTAAACTAAGACCCATGTTTCTAAACAAGTAGGTAAGTAATACATTACACTAAGCCCAACGTTTCTAAACAACTAGGAGAAAAAGAAGGGAGAAGATGTCGCAATTGGCAATAAAATTTAAAAAATGAGAGCAAAAGCAAAAGAGTAAGCACCTTTGGAAATACAAAATATGCAACACGCTTCTTGTTCAGGCCAATATCCCATCGAATAGTGACATTATCCTTGCTTTGAGACTCTTTCATCATCTACAGGAAAATAGCATTATAAGAAGCTGCTTAATCTTTTGAAGTGTAGGAGACGGATTTTAAGGTGAGAACAATAAAACCTAAAAAGGATTAGGAAAAGAGGAGGTGCATACTTTATCATAGTCAGCTTCAAGCTTAATAAGTGGAGCAAATACATTTTGATACTGCAAAAAAAAGAAATTGTCAACTCATCTGCAGAGAGCCATAATTAAATTGTTGTATTTCATGTTACATATCAAACCTAATTTAACAACTATCATTAAAGCAGGCACCTGATATGCATCTTCATACTTCAATGCTACAGGCTGAGGTTCATCATCAACACCAGGCTTCTCAAGATCTTCAAGGGTGGCATCAGGATTTGTTTTCCAAAGTTCTTCTACTTTATTTATTTGTTGAGCACTAATTTGGCGTGCCCTCAACTGCTCCTGTTCGGATGGGATCTGCAAAATACAACATATAACGATGTTCTAGAAATAATAGAACTCTTTACTGATGAATAGGAAACTACCAACCTTCACAAGCCACTGTAGAAAACACCTATCATCAATTAGGGGGCACCACTGGCTCAGGTCCCAGTTCATGTCCTTCAGTGCATTAACATTCAAGCAAGGTTCCCTACAGAGGAGGACAACAACACTTTCTGTCTTGGCTGATATAAATCCAAGAAGAAACACATTTCGGCAACCACAGTTGTAGCACTCAAGTATTGTTTCTCCCAGAGGGCTGTCTTTATGGAGACAGACCTCTTTATGCTTTGCTCGAACCTGAAAGAAGTTTCAATAAAATAAAACTCAATTCAAAAGCAATGTTAAAAATTGCCTCCATACTAAATTCAACTAAGAAGCTGACAGGAAATAGAGAATGGCAAATTTAACTGTTCGGATTCAATTTTGCAGTCAGTGAAAATACATAGCATGGGGGCATGGGGTGACAAATACATTCCGAAGTACAGCACTGAAATGCTTTAGGACATTTGCAAAATTAGAATCCCCAAGTGTAATGGTCATCATGATCTAGAAACCAAAACCAAAACCAATGCCACATTACCAGCTTCCTTGAGACTTCTTCTAAAATATATTCAGTTGAGTTTAAATCTCCAATCATGATTCAGGGTAATTAACATTCAGCTGCAGTTGTCAAATAAAATAACATTTTTGTGTCGTACCATTGCCCTTTCGCATATTTTTAAGTCTAAATACTAAGTGAGATTACCTAATTACTGGACCCCTTGTAAGGAAAGACTAAAGCAACCTGAAACTCTTCAATCCTAGCATCTTGCATTTCCATTCTTCACATATTTCCATATAATGGATTTTGTTTAACAGCTCAACATTTATTAAAAACTAATCACTTCAATTTCAATTAAATTCTAAAAAGAGCAAAACCCAATGCGATTCAGCACTTCCCTACTTGGCCAAAATCCCCCCTCCCCCAAAAAAAAAAGTCCAAATAAATTGCCCGAATTCAAAACAAAATACCGCACAAAACTAAATGGAGCCAAATTTAAAGTTTAACTCACTCTGAGAACTCATATTTTCATTCTTAGCATCCTTTATATTCAAGAATAACATGTTCTACAAGCTACAGCCTAATCAGCAGTCACTCCAATTTCAATCCCAAGAATAAAAAAATAGAACCACACGAAAATCAAACAAAAGAAACGCACAAACCACACTCACCAGATGATTAACAATATGCGAACCAGAGGTATTCCCTCTCGAATTACAAAACCACTTTCTACAGGACGGCACATTACACCTCACTACACACGCAGGATTCGAAACCCCACAGTACCTACACGCGTGCTCCGTAAAATCCCCTTTCCCAAAATCATACCCATCATCATCTCCCGTCTCTTCAAAATTCAACCCTCCCATACTCGCCACTAACCCCTCCACCACCCCCTGGGTCCCACTATTCGCTCCTCCACGCGCAGCAGATTTTGACGCAGCAGGTGAATCAGAGTGGTGATCGGAATTGGAAGCGGCGGCACGGTGGTCGGATGAGGTAGGGTCTACGGAGGAGGATGTGGCGGCAAGTGAGTCGGAAGGAGTGGGCCAGGTCACCGGAGAGCGGAATTCGGGGTAGTCAAAATCGGATTCGCCTTGTGTGTTGAATTCAAGGAAGGTGTAGGCGTCTGTTGCTGTGTCTGGCTGCGACGCCGTTTCGTATAGGCTGTTGTCTTGGGCATCCATTGTGATTATCAGGGATTTTGATCCGATTAGGCTCTTTTTTTGTTAGGGTTTGGAGAGCGAAATGCGAAATGGGGATGAATGGGAGAGGAGAGTTTTTATTCGGGTGTTTCAGGGAGGAGGAGAAAGTGAAAAGAGGCGCTACACGCGCTGGTTTAATTGGGATAAGGAGTGTGGGAACTGGGATCTTAGGGTAAAGGGCACGTGAGATGGGAGATTTGGGGAATGGATGGGCATGTGAGATGAGTGGGTTGGACTGGATACGGCAATACGTTTGCCGTACTGAGCCGGAGCGCGGGGGACTTTTGCAGCAAAGGGGCTAATTACTGTGATTTCATGCGACGTTGTGGAGGAGTTAGGCAGTTTTTTTTTTTCCTTCGAAAATTTTGATTTTTTTATTCTAATTAATTTTTTTATATTTTTAAATTATTTTAATATATTAAAATCAAATAAAAAGTATTTTAAAAAATAATTGCTACTACAATATTAAATACTACTTTAATATTATCATAGAGTAACATATGATTGTTACTTATAATTCTTTTGATATTGTGTTAATCGTTTCTTTTTAAAGTATTTTTTATTAAAAAATATAACCAAATAATTTTTTAATTTTTTTCTCAAATTTATTTAAAAAATAAGGACCAAATCTTGAGATGATAAAGTTAAAGAAAGATAAAATTAAAAAAAAACTAATTTTATAAATTATTTCAAATAAAATAAATAATAATCAAAATAAATAAGACTAAATTTGACAAATAAGAAAGTTAAAAAATGATGAAATTAAAAAAAAAAACTAATTTCATAAATTATTTCAGATAAAATAAGTAGTAATCAAAAGAATAGAGACCAAATCATAGAGATAATAAAAACAAATTCTAAATAAAGAGAAAAATAAATAAAAATCAAAAGAATAAAGACCAAAATAAATAGAAAAATTAAAATCTAAGGGATGAAATTGAAAAATAAATAAATAAAGGATTCAAAATAAAATATATAACAATCAAAAGATTAACAATCAAATTTGATATAATCGATAAATAATATGATATTTTTGAATTTTCCATAACTTTTAGAAAATGCATTTCAACTAAAATTAAAAAAAAAACATTTTTTTGAAAACTATGTGAAATTTTTCTTTAACTATAAATTTTTTTTATTGACCAATAATTTTAATGATGAACAAACACTAAAAAATTTTAAAAATAGTTTTAGGAATCCTAATTTTTCTTTTATAGGTTATAAAAGAAAACTTTTCAAGAACTAAATGAGGCCCTAATAGTCTCTTTATAGGTTATAGCCATTTTTCTATTTCATTTTCAGTTTTTTTTACCCTTTCATTTGCAATAAAAAACTCAAAAATATGTTTCCTATCCAAAAATAAAGAGAAATGTTTTTGAAAAAATAAAAATTACAACTATTTTCTATAAAAAAATCAAAATAATAAACTATAACAATATTTTAAAATTTTAATTTATGATAGTTTAATTATAAAATAATAATTTTTTATTTAAACCAAAAGTTACTATGAAAAAATTATACTTGTTAATTAAAAAAATAGATATTTATATTAAATTTATAATAAAAATAAATTCATGACACTAACCAAGTATGAAATATATAAAAAAAACAATTAATGTTTTGCATTGCTAAAAATGTCTGTATATAAAATATAAAAAAAAAATGCATTGTTCATTTTTTTTTCTCATATGAAAAAACAGTGAAAACTTGTAAAACAAATGTGAAAAATATAAAATATGTTTTTCAAACTAGGAATATTTTCAGTTTTTTGGATGAAGAAAAATTATATTTGAATAAAATATTCTAGTTTTCCTTTCTTGGCTCCAATTTTTCAAAAAGTTGGAGTATTATTCTATTTCCAAGCAACCCATAAAAATTTCCTCCTCTCTTAGCCTCGTTAACATTTGCACCATTTACTGTTAACCTAAAAATATATTTTTTATTAATATTTCAAACAAATAAGCAGTACTTGGTTGGCTCAAATTGCAATAGAAATGTGATATAATACAAGCCATGGATATTAAATTTGGTATGGTTTAGTGTATCAACATGATGACTAGCTCAACTGATCAGTTTCTAAATTTATTCTTTAAAGATCACCAGTTTGAGTCCCACAAGTTCAGAGTTATTAGAGACTTACAAGGTCATTAACTTTACGGCCCGTGGGATTAGTCGAAATACACGCAAGCTGGTATGGACACCCACATCAATCTAAAAAAAATATATATAGAGCCTAGTCTAAACTGAGTTTTTTTTAATAGTTTCAAACATTTACTTAATTAAACTTGGGTGGCCAAATAGTCAAGTAGTAGAACTCGAGAGAGACCTCTTAGGTCAATTCCAATCATTTTTTTTTATTTTTTTTCTAAAATGATATCGTTTTGAAATTAACTCAGTGATCCATAAGTTGATTTGAATACCAAGTAACCCAGGCCACATCTTGGACCATATCTGACAACTATGAAACAAATCAACAATAATTAGTCCAACTAGAGCCTTTTGTATTAGAAAAGCAACTAGATCATTGGTCCGCACTACGCTACCGATCATATCATTTTTTCTTGACATTAAAAAATATCTAATTGTTGATAACGTGTTTTTTACTAGAAAAAAATGTTAAATCATGAAAGGATTGACCTAGTATAATCCGGTCAACTTGACAGGTCTAGAGAATATAGTTTCACTATAAAAAAAATTCAAGATGAAATTTTTAAAAAATATTGAGACGGAAACATATTTGATCGACCTAGGTCAATCTAGGTTAACTTGTCAAATCCGTAACTTAGATCATGAGACTAAGATAACCCCACAAAAAGCAAATCAAAACAAATCATGAAACTTAATTCATAATCAACACAATATTGAAGGATGATTTTTTTTAAAAAAATATAATTAAAAAAACAAAAAAACAAACAATTCAAGACAACTTAGGTTAATATGCTAAACCGATAATCTGGATCATGTAACTGAGATAACACTGTAGAAAGAAAAATAAAACAAATTATGAGGCTCAATTCTCAATCAATTTA
>Ga0307518_10002988_pt1 | contig 12250 bp, 9 predicted proteins | sample 25_EM_MG_FD_203889 | JGI IMG/M metagenome (GOLD analysis project Ga0307518, IMG submission 203889) | Populus trichocarpa ectomycorrhiza microbial communities from riparian zone in the Pacific Northwest, United States - 25_EM | ecosystem: Host-associated > Plants > Roots > Unclassified | place... | reverse complement strand
CTAGATTGGAGAAAGCCAGTTGCAGCTCCTGATTTGCCTCTTCGGGGTTGTCTGTGCATTTTGCTGTTAGTTGCTGGTTTTGTTGCAGTTTAGTTCTCCTTTCTGCCATCTGTTATTCCAGCTGCCACTGGTTCTACATCATAATGTCATTCAATGAGCCCTCTAGTAAAAGGTTTGAGCATCTTACTACTGTTCAAGGGTTAACACCAGTGGTCTGAATTTTTATAACCCATTGTTATTAAAGCTGGCTTGGTTTGTTCGGTTGATTAAAAGAATCTGCAATTCTAATCTAGGATAGGCTTCAAGTTGAACTGATTTTAATACTGATTTAACCGGATTGACTCGTGATTTGATTTATCCAACTAATCTTGGTGTAGACTTAAATAGGTTAATATCAAAGATTTTTTTAGTTACAAGTATGTTGTAGAAAAAAAATTATAGATTTGGGTTGATTTTATGAGCCGTAGGTTAACCCAATGACTTTGTAACCTAAACTCTGTTTTTAGTCAAATCTAGATTGGTCTGCCGATAATAATATAACTTAACTTGAGAAAAATACTCAGTTTTGATTTGAAATAATTGATCATGCCCTCGTAATAGTGGGATTTTCAAACTATAAATTTAGGGTGGTCAATCTTTTTTTTCTTATATATCTCATAAAACCATGTTATTATAATTTTTCAATTCTTTCTTCCTTGTCTGTATAATAACACAACTCTTGTTAGTTTTCCAAGGAAGGCAGACAGACAGAAGGATGTCGTTGGCAATGAAACGACATGAATGCAATCAAAAGAAAACAAAAACAAACCATCTAGGTGGTGGCCAGGACCAAGAGATTTGCTCTCTCTGTGGTCTCAGGTTCGAGCCTTGTGGTTGCTCATATGATGGCCACTGAAGGCTTACATGGTCGTTAACTTCAGGGCCCGTGGGATTAGTCGAGGTGCGCGCAAGCTGGCCTGGACACCCACGTTAAACTAAAAAAAAAAACAAAAACAAGCTTTTGAAAATAATTTGATAGAATTCATAAAATTAAAGGGGGTAAATATCATAGATGATTCCATAGAATTCATACACCATCAAAATGAGTAAACATAACCCACATGACTTTGCAAACATATCCACACAGTAATTCTAAGGTGAGAAATTAACAATAGATTATAGGAAATGTTTGATATATGTTGGAATTAATTATAAGATTAAGTATTAGAATAATAAAGTTTAATAAATAACTGTTGAAAAAGATTAAACTCAATTTGACCTAAAAGTTGATACGGTAACTCGGCAATTTAGAGCTTAATCTGGACCATGCTTTATTATGAACCATTTTAACATTGATACTAGATTACTTAATAATAGATTAACTCGCAACCTGCTAAGCCTGAATAAACCTAGTTGGGTTAAAGCAAAGGAAGTTGTTCTAATAAAATTAAAATAATATTGTTCACTCGAAAAGATATGACATCTCAATAACCCAAGCTGTGTAAGGTCTGATAACCATGCATGATACCATCTCTCTATAAAAGCTACGATTATGAAGCTCGTTCAGTGAGATAAATCAACATGATACTATTATCTTCGTGTGTGAACGTGGTGTTAAAATGCATTAATGTCCCTGACTAGAGAATTAGGAAAAACTAAGGGGTAGTTTGCGAAGAGCAAAGATAAGCTTTGGCAACTGGCAAGACTCTGATTGCATTCAAGTATGATAACAAAAACAATGTCAATTTGCAGCAATGTTGGGCACTTTGCAGGTTATCAGACTGGCAAAAAACAGGTCAAACTATTTCAGAAATTGATCTATTTTCCATCAGTTACAAGATATCTTCACTTCCTACCAACCGAGGAAGCATAGTAACCTGCTCTTTGTTGTACAATCAAGCTCTCAGAGTTACCTGAATAACTGTATGTGTTTACATTCTTCAAACCAAAAACAAATCGATTACGTTGAAGATAAAAGTTCGAGGGATAATTCTCGCTTCTCCAAAGGGGTTATATTTCTTCCTCTTCGAAAGGATCTCTTTCTGGATAGTCACCAACCTGAAATCATATAGAGAAGGCTCTGTTCATCAAATCCACGAACAAAATGAGTAGTTTGATATCAGACATTTAACATTAGAATGATCTAGATTTCATATGCATGAAATTATATCTACTCCATGTCTCAAATAGTAATATGATGTGTATTTTCATTGGATCATCAGTGAAGGACAGATCCAGCACAGAAGCATCATGAGAACATAGTTCTATACAAACCTTTACTTTGTCTGGCCTAATCATAGCACCATGAAGTGGAGGAGAGTCAAAGTAGCGCACTCCTTTTACCCTGAAAATGTTCGAGAAAGAAATAAATAATTGGACGCAACACAGAATGATCTATGAGAAAGATTTTAAATGCCTATTAGCATAGCACAACACCAACAATGTAAACCAGGGTACCAAAAATGAAGACACCTAACTTGGTCAAAATCGCTCAAGAGGTTTTGGTTCATGAACTATACATATACCTACACATACCCAAGGCTGTGTGATTCAAATTTTCAGTCCAACAGACTAATCAAAGAACAGTAATTCTGTAAAAGGCAGGCCAACTGCATATGTAAAAAGGAATTGGTGAAATGCCCAACATACTCATGTACAGTCAATTCAGACACCATTTACCACCAGAATTTGGTAATACTGACTTTTGCAAGAAATTCCAACATTGAATCAAAATAACATTTTAAGACTGCCTATCTATTCCTACACAACATCATTGATATTCTGAAACAGAGTATGTCAGCATGATTTGACCAAAATAAAGGGAGACAAATTTTATCCTGTTTTCCTACTGAAATGCAAGACAGATCCAAAAGCACCACACTTCCAAGTTCCTATGAATAACAGAGAGAGAGAGAGAGAGAGAGATTAGTATACATACATGCCATCATGTTTTCCGAATGGTTCGTCGAACTGAACTCCTACCCAAAAACCTGGTGCGAGAGATTCCGCTCGACCAACATATTTGACAACCCCTCTTTTCTCCCCTGGATCAATTTCACATCTATCACCCACCTAATCATTTGGAGAATTGGAAAATATATATAAAAAAGAAAATTGTTGAATAAGGAAGTGGATAGGACAAAAATGGTCAACAGATTTGCTGCAAGGAAACTCTCAAAATGCAATGGAGAAATAAAGTTAAGAATCCATTCACGCCGTGTACCTAAAAGTGGATACAAGATTTAACCCAAAGTCTCAACCATCTTTGAAACCACCAAAACCAAGACAAAAATTGTGAAGGGAATAACTGACCTTGATATTTGCACACAGGTCTTCCATGTAGTCATCTGTTATCTGTGAATGAAACACAAATGAGAGAACTAAATTTCCCCTCACTAGCTCATAGAATGCTGACAAAAAATATCACTTTTTGAATCAAGATAAACAAACACACTGAAAGAGGCCAATGTACATATTTCCACACTACATTATCGAAGCAAAAATCATGAATAAAATAGCACACTCAAATTTTCAGGCGCAAATTTGAAAATAGAGCACCTTACTACATGGCAGATTTTCACCTCACATGGCATGGTGCTTTCTCACTTGAAGTCATAATTACCACAAATGGACTCCAAGTGAACGTGAGAAAGGGTGTACGTACACACACCGAAATTTCTGAATAAATAATTACTCTCACTTGGGTTGTTCCTCCTCAAAATTTTCCACTCATATTATTGCCAAAACAAAAAAAAAAAATTAAAGAACAAACAAGGGGTAAAGAACCTCAAATCATTGAAGATTACCTTAGGCGCAAAAGCTGATGGATTTTGGGCTGCCATTTTTTCTTTAAATTTTCTAAAAGTGCCTGAAAAGCGCAAAAGAAGAAATAAATTCCTTAACCAGTAAAACCCAAAATGTGGTCTGCAGGCACAACATCTACTCAAAAAAAAAAAAAAATTACATTCATAAAATAATTATTAAGAAATTAATCCAATCAAATAAAATCCAATTACTTACCATCACGTTTATCATAAGCTTCTTCAGAAATTGAATATTTCTCCACCGATGAAATATCTTCCAGCCACCCACCAGCTGTTACTGATGAAGGATCCAGATCTATTATATGCAACCGATACCTTTTAACCCAACAAATAAAAACCCATTAATCACTCAATTCGAGAAACCCAAAAAACCTACATTTCCAATAATCACACCCATTTTTTGAAAAAAACACTAACCCATCAAAAGGAGAGTAGAAACCAAGAGGTCTAGAATCATCAGTTAAATTAGAGACTTTTGAGTTTGCATCATCATAAAGCTCAAGTTGCATTGAATTCACTGAAGTCCCACATTTTCTCCATAGCTTATCTTTAACAGCTTCCACTGAAGACTAAAAATAATACAAATTTATCCAAGTTTCAGTGAATGAAACTTGTGATTCAGCTAAAAGTGTTTGTGGGTTTTGTACCTGAAGTGAGAAGCGAATTTCAGCAGAGAAAGACTTGATATTGGAGTGAGTGACTCGTAAGAGGACTGCCTCGTCAGGTTGAATCTGGAAGCGAGATGATGCCATTAGAGAGATTTGAGAGTTCGCTGCAAAACGATAGTAACACCGCCCTCTTTTGCTGCATAATTTTATTTTATTTTTGAGAAAGTGAGAGGCCCACCTGAGCTCACAAAAAATCAGGGCTCCGCTGCTTTCTGACAAATCCACAGGTCCATCGCTATTAGCTCTCGCTTCTTTGTCCTTTAATAGCCCTTTAGTAAATGGGTCGAGTGTCATGCTTATCAAAGATGGTTCATATGTATAAATGAAAAGAAAAAAAATCTTTGACAAATCCACAGGCCCGTCACTATTCATCGCATGTTAAATGCTTGTTGACCGCTGCTGTGATTGAGCCGACATTGTAACTTCCTTCTTACGTAACTGATAATCTCTTCTTCTTATTATTCTTTTTTTTTTTGTGGGTTTGTTTTAAAATTCAATGGGTTAGCAATTCTGAATTTCCTTTTCTTCCGTGGATGCTTTTGCAGGGTTTTTCATGTGGGTTTTTGCCTGCAAGTATTTGGTTTAAAAAGGAAAATAATTTGAACTTTGAAGGGAAAGAATTTGATGTTATCAAAGAATTTCGAAGTCAATTGCTTGAAGGATGGAGATATTCATGTTAGGAATCTAGCTTTGGGTGATGGTGTAGCAGAGTGTTTAAATGGTAAGCCTTTTTTTTGTTATTGTTATTGTTATTTGAATTTACGGTTATAATGAAAAGTATTCTTCTTTTTGCAGAAATTGAGATTAAGAAACTTAGTATTTCGACAAAATTGATGAACTTTGAGAACGAGTTTGATCCATATGGTGCAATGAGTACACCACTTTACCACACAATTACATTTAAGCAGGTAATGCTGTAAGGACCGATAGGATAAAAATTATAATATAAGGTCAAATTCAAATTTAATTGTGCTGTATTATCCTTAAAATCCTGTATTAAAGATATAGCAATACCAGAAATAAAAGAATTAAGATTGTTAGTATTAGAATATATTTTTTTATATACAAGTAAAATCATAGACATGTTAAAAAAAATAAATACTAAGACAGTGTTTGACATTATGTTTCGGAAGCAATTCTGAAAAAAATTAAAAAAAAATTTTGTTTTAAATTAATATGTTTTTTATGTTTTCAGATTATTTTAATGTGTTGATGTCAAAAATAATTTTTTTAAAAAAAATATTATTTTAATATGTTTTGAAATGAAAAACTCTTCGAAAAGTAACCGCTACCACACTCCAAAATATCTAGTTAATCTCTTTTTTTGTATAGAAATTCAAGTGTTATCATTATACATTGTGTGTTATAGATCATGACGGGGTAGATGAAAAGTGTATATGTAATGTTGGTAAAATTTTGATGTTTTTGTCGTGCCATATTTATAACGAAAATGGGGCTAGAAAGTATCAAGTTTGAACTGCATGTGATGAGAATAGGGATAGAGAGCTCAATTAATCATGGACATTAGTACAAGAAGCTTGTGCAAGTTCGTATGCTCGACATGGACGTAATTCCCTTTTTTATCTACTGTTTTCTTGTTCGTATTTCATACATAACACATGCTTAACATCATTTCATTTTTTGGGTTTTAATGAATTTGTTTTTCATGCTTTATATTGCAGCCATCAGCTATAGAAAATGGTCAATATGATCATACTAGGAGTGGAAATCCTACAAGGGATGCCTTAGGAAGGTAGACGTTTTGTTTGTTGGTCTATATAATGCTGGAAAGCAGTCTTCACAAGTATTTATAGGACCAACTTAGTTGTTTCTCCTTCCACCTCCTTTTTTGTAAGCTTATTTCTGTTCTTGTTCTTATTCTTATTTTTAGCCTCCTGGCAAAGCTGATAAAGGAGATCGAGCATCACAAGTGGAATGGTTGCTTTGACTGCTGTCACTCATCTTGTTGGAACAGGTGCTTTTCACTCCTTTTGCTGTCTCTTCTTTCCACATACAACCAGTATTTTATCCACCATGCCACACTATTACCTATGTTTCAAAATATCCCTGCCTGTTATGGTCTGGAGATCTGTAACTGGCTCTAAACATTTTGCTACAGGTTCAAGGTTATGCGGTCCATACTCAGCACATGTTTATGCAAACTTGTGTCTGTAGAATGTCTACTTCATTCTTAATATGGCCAGAGATAGTTAATCCTGAAGTTGCGTGTAAATTCTTATGTTAACCTGTTCAAATTCCATCTTAGGCCAGGAAATTGTTGTTGGAGAAGACATTTATGGTGGTTCTGACCGATTGTTGTCAAAAGTAACTCCAAAAACTGGAATTGTGGTGAAGTTAGTATGATTTCTTTATTTCTTGTTTATCATGGTCCTGCTGTATCTGAAATCTGAGATACTTATGCTTAGCAATGTGCAGACGGGTAGATACAAGTGATCTACATGAAGTTGCATCTGCAATTGGTCCCCGAACAAAGCTCATGTGGCTAGAGAGCCCAACTAGCCCTCGTCAACAAATTTCTCATATTCGTGTAAGAGTCTTACTTTCTCAAACTTAAGAAATTTGTTTGTCAATAAGTATCCTTATTTGACCATTTGTGAGTTTTTCATATGGAAGTGTTTGCTGTTAATGGTTTATGTTATTTATAGTATGCATGTATGAATAAATGCAATTTGGCAATCGTGCTTGATACTGTGAAAAAAGAGAGTTATGGTTGGTATATCTTTTCCATAATTAAAAAGGTTGAGCAATAGTGACCCGTGATGCTGTGATATATTGTCCATAACTATATTTCTCCCTCTCTCTTTTTTATTATCTGTTTTTAAGTGCTGTCAATTGTTCTTGTGTTTTTTATATCTGTGTTTTTTTACGATGGTTTGCTGGTCTTGTCAAAGGTTTCAGAAAATTGCAAAGATGCATATGGTGCACTTGTATTGGTAAATAATAGTATTATTACAGCCGTTGGAGCTTGGAACAGGTCTGGCCGATGTTTTGTGGTCCTAACATTTTAGGAACTGCAGTTCTTCCTAGTGCTTAGTTTTGAATTTTTCTTGTCCTTGCAGACACTGTGATGTACTCAGCGACAAAATTTAAAGCTGGACATAGTGATGTCATGGCAGGCGTGCTTGTGGTAAAAGGGGAAAGGTTGTGGCTCTAACTTGTGTATTTCTTAGTGCATTTGTAAGGGATGTCCTTTGTTTCCTTTGCTATCTTGAAGTCTTTTTCTAATAATTGTGTAGTTGTTGAAAATATTATGTTGATCTTTTGAGTGGAGAGCTTGTGAGAAAACCTTAATGCCTAACAATTTATTGCATTTGCAAACAGTTCATCCTGTTTACCTCCGGCAGGAGAATGGACAGAAAATTTCGGAGTTCCTTTTTCATCACATCCACGGGTGAAGAAAGTAAATTATGCTGGTCTTCCTGTTCATCCTGGACGTGATTTGCACTGTTCTCAGGTGTGCCTGACTTTAATAGTAGCTTAGATATGAACCTTGTTCTTGCAGTGTGAAACCTCTTATATAAGAAAGCCCTTTTGTTACAGCTCTTGCAGGCAAAGGGTGCAGGATCTGTGCTTAGCTTTTTAACGGGTCACCGGCACTCTCAAAGCACGTTGTTAAGAGTCTTAAGACTACCAAGTATTCAGCATAATCAGTTTTGGTAATCATTTTTCCTACTCAAAACTTATCATGACTTGAAAATATTTTTGTGGGGGTAATTTAAAATCCAATTGATTAAACCCCTGAGATATCTGCATGGTGAAAGATGATGTTGGAGATACGGGTTCGTTCCATAACTATTATCTTTGCACATTAGAATTTGAATGAGTGTGCAATGAGAGAGAGAATGAAGCTCAGGTAAAAAGGAACGCCAGAGGGATTTTGGAATCAGCTGGTTACTCCATGCATGGTATTGAAATCTTATGTCATGGGAGATCACTGGCATTCAAGATCCCCGCAACCTATGCCTCCCATATTTCCTTAGAGCATAGGTGCGAAATATCTTGTTCCAAGCCCTGTCTAACAAAATGGAGTGTGATTACTGTGAATATTTTGAGAAATGATATTCGTAGCTCACGCTTGGTTGCAAGCTGTACTCTTACTATGTGATTGCCTGTTGTAGGAAGTGTGAAGTCCCTTATGAGCTTGCCCTGCTTCATGTCCCATGCAAGCACACCAGCTGCGGTACAAGATGCCAGAGGTCTCACTAGCTAAAGATCTTATTCGTGTCTCAGTGGGGATAGAGGATGTCAGTGATCTGACTGCTGATTTAGACCATGCACTCAGAACTGGACCGTTATAGGTGCTCGAGCGTCTCCAAAATTTTCCTAGATTAAACCATGGCCTGCCCTTGCCCTTTCTCTTTAACAGGCAAATGAAGTGCGCACAATTATTCCAGATATGTTCAAAACTTCTAGAGCATAGTTATTTGCTACCTTGGTTGTTTGAAATATTTGATGGATGTTCTTTAGTATGCATTCACCACAATAAAAGTGAGCGGAGCAGCTGCTTTCGTGTAAATTCTTCTGTCCATTTCAATAAATGGCATATGCAATCAGCTGAGCGGGTGTCTGCGGTAGTTTCTGATTTTTTATTTTAAAAAATATTAAAAAAACACTTTTTTAATAATTTTGATATACTAATATCAAAATAAAATATATTTTTAAAAACACACTGCACATCCCGATAACAATCATAAACAAATCAAAACTACAAGATGCTCAGTGTTTTGCTAAGTAACAAAGGACGAGGCAAGTAGCATTGCTTTATGACTGCCCCTGAAGTTTTCCTGGGGTATATCATGGCAGCGAGAAAAAGATTTTGAAGCTGGGATGTGTCAAGCATTTTAAGAAGCATTATCCATTTTTTCTTTTATATATATATATTCATTAAACTCAAACCCAAAATAATAAAAAGAGTAAATTTAGGGTTTTTTTTAATCTATCTAGACATTAGCTGAGTTATTTTCAATCAAGGTGAGCAAATCAATCACTGTCATCTTCTTCCCAGGTCACAGGCCTGGAAACTCCGACGGGTCAACTTAGAAAGTACAATACTTGAAGCAATCATGCGTACGGAATTACGGATGGTCTTGTCCACCTCAAATCTTAATTATTTACTCCTTTTCCTGTACACAATCAACTCCAGTTTTTATAAAACCAGGCACAATCTTCATCATTTTATAATCATTTAAAAAATAAATAAAATCCCATAAATTTAAAAACAATAAATTACTTTATCACCTTATTTCCTTCATTAAAATTCATATTGAATATTGCATCCTCTATAATTTTTATCTCATATTTTCTTTTTAAATAAAGAAAGTGTTTTTTTAAATATTTTTTCAAGTTAAAATTATTGAATATGGAAATTGGTTTTAATATTAAAAATTTTTAACAAAAAACAATAAAACAAGCTCTTTAAAACCAAAGGGATCATATCCAAAGATTTTCTTACTTATTATTTTCCCTTCAAAAATTAAATTCACATCCGAAAAAAAGAAAAGAAAAATGAAAGAAAGAATCCAAAAACGTTGACCGACATCTGAGCAACTAGGACACGAACAAAACTAGAAAGTCCCAATCAATCACCACCACCTGATCTCTTCTCTGGTCCCCACATCTCCCACAAAATCCACGCGGCATGATTCCATGCTTCTTCACAGATCACACCCATAAAAATAAAAATAAAATAATATTCCTGCTCCGGATCAAAAACAAAGAGAAAACTCCCTCTCCCTCTCTCTTCTTCTCTCTCTAACAAGTTTTACTTTTTAAGGTAAAACGTTGTATTTTGTCTAATTATTTTCCAATTATTTTTATTATTTTGTAGATTATTAATTAAATTTTAATTTTTTGTTCTGAATTTAGTTTTTTTTTGTCGAAATTAATGTGTGTGCAAGTGTTTTTTTTTAATTTGTCTGATCTGATATTGTTTTTGTCGTTGAGATTCTAGGGTTTTGGTTCTTTTAATGAATTATGGTGATCAATTGTACTTTTCTTGTGGTTTTGTTGAATTATGACAGGGTGTGTTTGGTTTCTGAGAAAATTGGGTGATAAGAGAGGGATAGTGTTTGGTTTCTGAGAAAATTGAGACATAAAGAGAGGGATAGTGTAAGGTTTCTGAGAAAATTGAGCGGGAATGGTGTTTTATTAGTTTTTTTTTTTTTTGTAATTAGAGACCTGGGAGGTTTAAGTATTAATCTGCGTTATTAAGGAGAATCAGGGCTGTATGAATTGGAATACAAATCATTTGTATGAACTGTTTTTCCAATGTTAGTGAAAGTTTCAAAATTGAGAGATAAGAGGGCAAATTGAGTTTTAATTTGTGTTGTTAAGCTTGAAAAGGCATGAACTTCGGTGAAATAAGGATTAAAGACCTTTTTTTGGTTGTGTTGTAATCGGGGATTTAGGTAATCAAGCATTAATCTATGTTAGTAAGGAGAATTATGGCTGGATTCAGTGGAATTCAAATCTTAATCGTGAACTGTTTCTTCACTGTTAATTCTGGAATCTGTCGTTTGATTTTTCTGAGGTTTAGTTGCTGGTTTTGATTGTTATTGATTTTTCGAGTCCCACTTAATTCTCTGTAAGGGACAGTTTTTTGCGCACGCACTAACACCTTTTTCCTTTTGCTTTTGGGTGAAACTGTTGCGGAATTTACTTAGTTCCGGCATTTATTCTAATTCCCGCTACCTAATTCTTTGCTTGAGTGCTACCCTCTGATGCTCTATGACATGGTTAATCAATTTGTTTTTGGCATTATTGACATAGCTGATTTTGATGGAAATTATCTTTGGTTTTTTGTTTACATCTGATAACATTCGAGGACTAATTTGTGGATATTGATTCTTGTGTATGCTTGTTTCAGGTTAGACCCTTTCTCATCAAATCTCAAGGCATTAGCCTGTGAAATAAAATAAACTGTTGAAGGATATTGTGACATAGAAAGTTATTCTGCTCGTTTTCTTTTTCATTTCAAATATCAAGAGATGTCAAGTGGACCGGTGAGAAGGGTCTCGCCAAAAGACATACAAGTGGTAAGCTGTTGATCTTTGAATTTTAGAGTTGATGAACTTTCGTCGTGTTCAATCTTGTTATTCTAATGTTAGCAGTAGAATTATTCTGTATAAGGTAAGCAGCCAATGGGGATTATTTAGTTGAAAATGCTGATTTTTTCCGACAAAAAACTGTGTCCTGAATTAGTTTTGACCTTTGACTTCCTTGAGCATCTTGTATAACAGCTGTAATTCCATAATGTTTTCTTTAGTTGCTCCTCTGTTGGAATTGATCTAGCTGACTTTGGAGGAGATAGATGCAGAAATTCTTGAACTGATTACATTTCTTCATTGCTAGAGAGCGGTTTCTTATGTATAACCCAACAGCGTGTTTTGATTTTTTCCTCAGGCCAGGCCTTGCCCTGATAATTTCTGAAATGGATAGTTGGAGTTTTAATAAGGAAATCTAGGTCCTTAAATAATGAAAAAAAATTCATAAACTGTAAATTTTGAAGTAGTAGCAGTTGATAATCACCCACATATGAGCTTACATCTCAGGTTCTTAAGTTAGTGGAGTCTTCTGTCAAATAACATACAATATTTACATTGTCTCTCCATGCAAAGGTCACAACTAATGATTACCCATTGGGAATAAATCTTGTCTATAGATCCTTGGGAGTTCAAAGCATCACAGGTCCATTGGCCTTTTCTTAACACAATTCTAGCCATTCATGTTATACATAAGCTCCTAATATCCTCAAATTTG
>Ga0307518_10002987_pt1 | contig 12251 bp, 13 predicted proteins | sample 25_EM_MG_FD_203889 | JGI IMG/M metagenome (GOLD analysis project Ga0307518, IMG submission 203889) | Populus trichocarpa ectomycorrhiza microbial communities from riparian zone in the Pacific Northwest, United States - 25_EM | ecosystem: Host-associated > Plants > Roots > Unclassified | place... | reverse complement strand
AGCTGGATATATCTTGCCCAGGTGGAGGAATCCAAGATGAAATTTCACTCTGCATCGCCTTGACCAAAAGAAATAAAACCATTAATCAGAAATTAAAAGCACACCAGGAGAGTCTGATAAAAAAAAATGCTTCTGAAGAGAATAATGCAATAGATACTTAAGATTGATAGCTGTAATGCACTGATTTGGCACTTGAAAACAAGAAGAAATATCATTCACTTTATGGCAGATAGCAAGGAAGATCATATAGGTTTCTCCTCATACTGCCACAACAAAAACAAAGAAATATCACAAGACTTTAAGATATGAAACAGAAGACATAAAACCAACCAGTGGTCCTGTGGTGTAGATGTTTCTTTCCTTCAGCTGAGATGCTGATAGATCATCATTACCAGTGGAGCTTCCAGAGGTTACAGCTGGACTAGGATTGAAGCCCGTAGAGGAAGAGCCATATGATCCGTACAAAATGGGGAGTGCAATTGGAGCTGGGCTTCCAGCACTAGTTCCTGGCTTAAATTGTGGAAGAGGGAACTTGACACCAGCAGCAGTAGGTGCTGCTGTAAGATATGCATTGCCAGTCGATGGCTGTTGAGGGAGCCCATTGTGGCTCAAGAATTGATGCATTGGTGGCAAAAAATATGGATTGAAGTAGTGCCCGTACTGAAGATAGTTAGGAGGATATGGAGGCCTGAAAAGAAGTGGATGCGGAGAAGCAGCAACAGAATTCTGCATCTGTTGACTCGGACTTGGAGTAGATGAGGCCATAGAATTCTTACCCTGCAATTTGACAGAGAACAGAAACAATTAATTTATTTACAGAAAAGAAAGAGAAAAGTCATGCCCTATCCTCTTAGGATATTTCTTTTTCCCTTTGAAACAAACTATTAGAGATTATGGATATCTTTGTTGATACCGTTATATGGATCTCTCATCAAGTTAAAAAAGAGCAAAATTGTCATAAAGAAAGGTGAAAGCAAGCTTAACCCTCGAGTCTCGTGTAAAGCGTGTAGCGTGTGGGTGTATGTGTAGCGTGTAGCGTGTAGCGTGTAAAGCAGAATAAAATACAACAAACCTTCTCCAGTCTCTAATAGTTTGTTTCCAAGGGAAAAAGAAATATCCTAAAAGGATAGGGCATATTGCATAAAGCTAACCCATTGTTCACCCAAGATCATGGCAAGGTTTGGTGTCTGCAGGTCAATCCTGACAGAGACTCAATAATCTATAACTTTTATGTGCAAGCCAACATGATATTCTCATATTGATAAAGAATATTAGACTGACAATAGAAATTTTAATCTAACAGTTATAATGGCAAGAACAAACAGAGCTTGATAAATAATTGAAACAGAGCAAGAGCAAGAGCAAAAGCTTACAACAAAGCCTGTAGTTTGAGAAACATCCCATGCCTGTGTCTCATGTCCTGCGAATGGTACAAGGTGAGCGGCCTGCATGGGTGGCATGATCCCAAAACCATAGTTTGGTGCAATTTGAACAGTGGAGCTCTGATGGCCTTCTGGAAGCAACATCTCATCCTGCTTTGGCTGAACAGCCCCCGAGTCTGCACTAGGATCAACATTGCCCTCTGATATTGATACTTTTTCAAGCACATGTATAGGAGACTCTGGTTGATCAGAATGATTAAATTGCACAGGTGTTGATCCACTATCATTGCTGCATGTAAATAAAAAAATATCACCATGACTGAGAACTTCCAAATATTTCCCAGATGTCATATGATATAAATGATCCAAAACATTCCAGAGGTATAATAAAACACAAATAAAAGATTAAAGGCTTTTTATAGGAAAATAAACTTATGAAATAATAGGATCAGTGAGCACACATGCAGCATAACCATATAACCTGACTAGCTACCCAATCCCTGGACAGCCTCCATTTTTACAATCCAGCAAAAATAATCAAGAACACCCCTGAAAACCCATTTTGCTACCCCAGAAAATGATTCAAACATAAAAATATTTCTTTAGAAAATCAATTATTTCAGACATGTATTTACATGGCAATCATTAAGAGAGCACAGTATAATTCTCACCAACCTAGAAGGTTCCATGGCAGTTTCATCAGTCAGATGTGCAAGTTCAATAGCATGCATAGAGTTAATGTCACCATCAATACCATTGCTGCATTTTGCTCCTGGTCCAGAATTAGTATCAAAGCTTCCAAAAGTCAAATCACCATTGCTATATTCCTTTCTTGGTCCAGAATTTGTATCAAAGCTTCCAAATGTCAAACCACTTTTTAGAGCTTCAGGGACTTTATAATGATTCGGAAATTTAACATGTCCATTAGAGATGATTGGTTCTGGCAGTGACTGAGAACTGACTTTAGCTTCAGCATCCTCTGACAAGACTGCTGCTTAGAAAGTAAAAGCTTGTTCAGAATCCAAAAGTAAAAGGATAAAGATTAAAGAATGAAAATTGTAAAAAGTGGAATAACAATACTTTTTAAAGGCAAAGCCAACTCTTCTGATGAATGACTATCATTACTAGAAGACTTGACAACCAAAGAATCATCATATGCAAACAAAGTTGAGGGCTGCAGAGATTCAGACAATTGATTCTTTCCAGCTGCCTTTGGTTTGATAGGTGATACTTTTTTGTTTCCTTGAATATGATTCTGTTCAGCACCTTTCTTCTGGCTACCCACTTCGTGTGTGATTGTACCAGCAGCACCAGGATTTCTAGTCATTGATGGGGCTAATATGGGGTCTGAAAAAGAAGATACAGAACCAGATACAGATGCTGGAGTGGTAGAAGTTGGGAGGCCATTGGGAAATGATGTGGACTTTCCTTCCTTAGATTGCATTCCAGAGATAGAAATTTGTGTAGGTGCTGAGGGACTTGCTGCAGGTAGCGGGGAAGAGGCATCTAACTTCTTCACATCAAGAACTGAACTACCTGCATCAGCAGGCAGCTTTGGACCATATCCAAGAATAGAACTCCCATTGGATAAAGTTGAGGGACCATGGGGTGTGGCAGTTAAATCTCTGTAGCAGTTGAACAGAAATTAGCTAGAATAAGAAAACAGTTTTACATGAGAACCATATGCCATAGTGCAATGAAAGTCTGTTAAAGTAGTTACTTTGTCCCAGGAATCGCTGCATTATTATTTGTCTTCTGCATAGAGTGCGAAGATGTTGAAGCATTTCTGTCTGCCATGCAATCGACTCCATTTTCCCTTCGAGCAGCCGCATTCCTCCCACCACCGGCACCTGACAAGCAGTTCAGAAAGCAATTTATCAAGTACCGAATATCAGTCTACAATCACAGCTGGCAACCTCTCAATTTCTAACCCAACATTCTCTTTTTACTTTACTAGAATGGAAACCATGATCCTAGATAAGATGGTCACATCTACAATACAAAATTTCAATGTATGATTTTCATATTTGAAGCCATAAAGCTCAGACAGAATGAAGCATTAAAGGGATTTCATACATCTTGGCTCAACGATAATATGTTACAGTGCCTATATGAACAATCACGATTTACTTACTTCCAACTCATTGAAATACTATAACTCAGTGTAATATTTTTTTTATATAAAAAAACTGAAGGACACAGAGAAAATCAGAAAAACATGACCAAGTGTTTTTCTAAACTTGGGTTTCATAAATATGTCACATCAGAAAATGACAATTTCCTCAATCAGGATAGATATTCTTACCAGAATAGCTTCCTCGACCACCCCTAGCCCCTCTGTCTTGAGCCTGCAATATCAGCAATGATACAAGCATTAAACTACAAGATGATCTCGCTAGAAAAACCAAAAGGACAAACCCAGGAACAAATACAGAAGAACTTGTAATTCTGAAAGAACAATATATCTTACCCCCTTTCTACGATCATGTTTCCTCTTGACTTCATGAAATGTATCTGCCAGCCAACAATTATTATTTAATTGAAACAATTCAGTAGGTATGATTGTCATGATAATCTCATTTGGTAAGAATGCAGTAGATTGAACATTAAAATTGTCCACTCAACTTGTAAGAATAGTGCAGATTAGAGAAAATTGTGCACGCAATCAAAAGCTACATAAATATTGTGAAAATTAAATTCAATAAAGCTCCACTGAGTTGCTATAAAGAGGAAAAGAAGGGACACAAATCAACACTCAAATATTGGGTTTTCACTTATCATACTCAGGAACTGAGTTGCTTGGAAAGAAGAAGAAGAAGAAAATCAACAGGGGGCTTTATCAATTAGGATTAGTTAATAAACTTTTTAGTTGTTTTATTTCCTTCCTCCATATTCTTTCAAGCATCAAATAAAAAATAATATTAAGGTCAGACTTTGGAAAACTAGAACTTTAATCGCACATGCATCAACCTAATGAGTATTTCCACCCAACCTAGAAAACCTATTCCAGAACCTATAATCCAAAAATAAATACTTGGGTCAAAATCCCCCCTTTCTTCTCTTTATTTTAAAGAAAATAAATAAACAACAGCAACAAAGTCCCAAAATAAACCCTAAACCCAGCAATGCCCAGATAATAATAAGTGCTAATTTGCTTGTTCAAAAAGTCCATGGAGAAAACAACACTAGCACCCATGCACAATCTTAAAACCAAGAAAACAAATAGTGCCAAGTTCACAGCTTTACTGGTCCAACAATCAGAATGACACATAAACAAGACCCAAACCTCTCTCTTTTCCCTCTTTTATCCTCAACCAAGCACACCCTTTTACAATAACAACCAAAACAGATCAAAAAACTAAGAAACACAGAAAAAAACAAAAGCAAATAAAACCCAGTAAAGCCTAATGCACGAACAAATAGAGCAGCATTAAAACAAAACCTTAATGCATGCTCTCAGAAATATACCTAAATAAAGGAGCTTTTGCGCAGTATCATCAAGATCCATAGCACAGTCTTGAAGAACAGAGTAAATATCCTCATCACTGTGTTGTTTGCCTGTGATTTCTCTAATGCTTTGTATTGTTTTCTTGACATTCTTCGGGATCGTTACAAAGCTGCCACCGCCGCCACGATTGCTCATGTTGTTGTGTTTTTTTTTTTTTTTCTCCTACGTTTTTATTGTTTTTCTCTCTTGTTTTATTATTTTGTTTTATTTCTTTAAGAGAGAAAGATGGTGAAAACGAAAAAAGAAGAGAAAACAAGGATGGAAGGAAAAGACGAGGGAGGGAGGGAGAGAGAGAGAATTACAAATGACATTATCTTATAATGTAAATGGCGTGGGAAAAACATTATGCTGACTCATAGTGTTTTTTCTATTTTCTTTTATATGTGGTGGGGAAAAATTTTGTGCAAGTCCACAGTGCTTTTTAATTTTTCAATTATAATGCATGTAGCAAGAGTATGTTGGGAAAGAACTTTTTTACATTGTTGACCTAAACCCTCTGTGTTGTGGGCGTGATCGGTTTGGTTTCATGGTTGTTGGTATCTAAGGCTTAGGGGAGGTTTGGTCTTGGCTACCTTCTCATGGTTTCGATTCGTTCTACCAGGCCTCGTGGTGGCTGGATCCAGCTGGATTGAGGGGGGCGTTGGTAGCTCTTTCTCTTCCTTTTTTTTTGGGATTGGTCAGACGAGCTTTCTTTGCCATTCATTTTGTTTTTTTCTTATCTGTATGCTTCTGATTTGGTTGTGGCGAGGTTTGATTTTGGTTTGTTTGTGTGTGTTGGCTCAGGCTGGCTGGGTGTTGTGGGGTTCGATTTTCAGAGGTGTTCGGTTGGTTGTGAGTCTAGATTCAAAGAAATATGGCTTGTGATGATGATTTTGCATTTAATACAGTGGATGCTAGGCTCGGATCCTTAGGGGAGCAACTGTTGGTTACTGAATCTGATTAGAAGATTTCTTGAGGTGTTGACATTTAATTTGGGGGTTGTGGATCCTCTATATGGGGTTTTGGATCCTCTGTGTCCTCTCTTGGCGAGCTCTGAAAGGTTTGTCCTTTCCCTACTGTTCAGTTTGGTTAACTTGTTTGATTTGATCTTTTTTGTTGATGTGTGCTTGCTATGTTGTTACTTCATGTACTATTTGATTGATTTTCTTTTTTTATTTTTGTACTATTGTTCTGAGGGTTGCCATGCTTTTACATCCTTTATTTTATGTTGGCTCTGGTTTTACTGCTTTCAGTTGCATTGCATTTCATCTTCGTTGTTTTTCCAGGTTTGTTTCTTTCTAAGTTGTGCTGGCTTTGGTTTTTGTTATTTCAGTTTGTCGTGTGTTTTTTAAGATTTGTTGATGTCTTTTTTCAACCTTTTATTTCTTTGGTCATTGCTCATTCTTTTTTGTTGGTTTTCCTGGTTGCCATGGATCTTGTTGTTTGATTTGTTATCTTTCACTTTGCTGCCTTTATCAGGAGTGGTGGGTTTGTGAGGGTTATTCAGGAACTTTGTTGGTGAACTGTTTTATAGGTACTTTTGCTCTTTATTATCCTGTATTTGTTGCCTTTACCATTGTTTTGTGTTCGATTTTAAGGTTGCCTTCAGTTTGTTATTAGGCATTGAGTAATTTGTTGCCTTTGGGGTGTTGGCATGTGTTTTTTTATCGTGGGTTGCTTGCTATATTGGGGGTGGTAGGTTCATGACCAAATTTTTGTTGGGTGCTTTCGCTTAGAAAAAAAAAAAAAGGAAGGATGTGGGCTTCTAAGGGTTGTTTGGTTGTTGTTGGTTATCCAAGAATAATGTGGTGCAGTGAAAAGAACTGCTATCATTTTACTAAAGGATCATACATGGGGGATTAAAGATGGGTTTGAAAGAAACAATTTTTTTTTTGGAAAAAAAGATGAGTAACCTTTTGTATTCTATCTGTTATTTTGCATGATAAAACTCCATTAAAAACTCTGCCATTAGGGCTATAAGAATTTTTCCATATCAAATTCTGGTAGTGCTGTAGTTGGGAGGGTGCCTTGGCATAATTGAATGTTAATCTTGGGGTTTTTACTATATTTATGGGTTGTTGGCATGCGAATGTACCATAATCACATTAGACATAATAAGTTTGGTTGGATGTGTTGCACATTGATCATTAGTTTTCTTATGATCTCGGTTTTTAGCCATGAAATTGAATCATGATGTTGTTTTTCTTTATCTGGGATTCTGTTTTTAAAAAATATCATTATATTGATGGAGATGGTTTTTTTTTTTTTTTGTGTTGAGTTCTTTCGTGGCTACTTATTGTCTGGGGAAATATGTGAAGTGCCCTTGGCTATGGTTGGGTTTACTGTAGGGGCCTCGAAGTTTAGAGCTTTTTCGGATGTTTTTGTTAGTTTTTTACATTTTTCTTTTCTCTTTTGCATTTTGGCCTTGCATTTATTGCTGTTTGGGTTCTTATATGCTGGATTATGGGAGTTTGGTCCATTGGCTTGGTTTTTGTTTTTTTAGAACTAGACTATGTGCTAAGAGATGGTTTAATCATTGAAAGTTTATGGGTTCTTGAACATTTTCGATTCTCCCTTCCTTTGTTGCTATCATGAGCTTATTAATGTTGTTGCAGTTTGTGCCTTGGTCAGGTTTATGTTGGGTTCCTTTTAGCCAAACATGTGCTTCAATGATCTTAGCCACTTTTGCTTTAAATACTTAGATTGATTTAGGTAGGTTTGAACTAACTTAGGTTTGGATATAGTTGCACAAACTCAAAACCGGATTTTAGAATTATGTATGATAAAGATAAGGAGGTTGATTTTTTTCCCTGTTGGTAAAGAATGTATGTTGAATAATCTATATATATTTGCTAGACTTTTCTAGGTTGGAATTCCTCCTTTTTTTTGTGGAAATTTGTTACTTTTTTGGAATCACTATTGTCCTGGGTGTAATTAGCATGTTTAGGTTTTATTTTGGATGGCCGGTTGGTTTTTATTTCTGTTTCATGATTTTCTATGGCCTTTGCCTCTATTCTCTTACCTTCTGTTCTTAAAAAATGATGCGTGCCTTTCATCATTTTGATTGTTGCAACTATGTTATTTGGTTAGGTTATATCATACTTGGTAGCATGTGCTATAAGGCCTTTTAGCATTCAGGTTTTCATAATCTCCAAGAATTTGCCTTTTTTTTTTGGGTCATTTTGTTGTTTCATTTATTGTTGGCAAACATTATATTGATAAACATTTTTACAATTGGATTTGTGATAGAATTGGTTTTAAGATTTGTTTTTTATTTTTTAGAATGAGGCTTTGGGAGTACACTCGACACTAAGATTTATCTGTTAATACTTTTTCTTGGATATTGGGTGTGCAATTGTTTTTTAAGAATTTGAAACTACAATCAACACTTTGGTTTTGAATTAATTCTTTAGGAAAACACCTTTGTCATGAACATTGTTGGCATGAGTTAAAAGCTATGAGTTTGGGTGTGCAAAGCTTTGGAAATTTGCAATGTTGTGGGCCAATATATTTCTTACATTTGTTATTCAAGTGTTTTTGGGTTTGTTAATCAATTTGTATTTGTTAAGTGAAGTGTGTGTAATTAGACATGCAAGACAAAACAATTGGTTTTGAAATTCTTTTAGATTGGAAAATTGTTGGCTTTTTGTTTTTTGTTTGCATGTTATCAATGTAAACAAGGTCGATTCCTTAGTTAATATGTTTTCTTGATTTATGTTTATGGTTGCATTACCTACAACTTTTTCATCTTTTGTTGGGTGTGGTGTTGTTCTTGGATTGTATAAGGTTTGAAAAACATGTTTATAGTTGATGGTGAATGTCGCTTTCTTGATTTGTTTATTTTGTTGTTGTTATAGATTAAACTTATATAGAAATGCTATTTGCTTTCCTATGTTAAATTAGAGAACATGCATAGGTTTATAGATATGCCACCAAGACTTAGGTTTCCCCATAGTTGATTGTTTCTATAAATTCAATTTATATGAGCTTGCTATTCACTTTCTCGTGTTATATTAGAAAAAGAGCGCAGGTTTATAAATATGCCACGAAGACTTAGGTTTCCCTATAGTTGATATAAATCCATTATGTCAATTTATAACTTTGTGCATAAAAGTAAATTGATTTACTCTTTTTTATGATACTTTTGTTTTAAAAAAAAAAAGGTTTTTGTTGTTGTCACAATTGCCATGGAACAGAAATTGACATATTGATCGTATATGCAAACTTTTAGGCATTTACAATATCAATATTCGGGTTTTCAATCTACTTTTTTGTTTAGAAAAATACTAAGTTGGAGTCATATTAATTATGCATGCATGTAATGAATTGAATTCAACATTATTAACTATATATATATAATCAAAAATGAATTTTGCCCACATGTTTTTTTCTACTTGTTTTTAGTAATTGCAAGAAATCTTGCTAGGGATAAAAAAATAATAATAATTATACATACATATAATGAATTACATAAAAAGATGTGCACTATATTCATAAAAAAGTATTGGTTTGTTTTTTCTAAAACACACTCATCCATACAAAACTTTTTTTAAAAAAAATAGTCATCAAATCCACTTTAGAAATTAGTTGTTAACGAGAAAGAATATAGGTTAGAGTAGACTCTCTAGATAAAATTTGAGAGGGGGAGGTTCTAATCTTAATACATGTGAATTTTTTTTTTGAAAAAAGCTATTGTTTTCCATTAAACGGGGTGAGGGGTAAAAACCTATTTGACATAGCAAACTAGCCCAACTCTTTTAGCTCATTTTCACCCAGGTCCATAGTTAGACTTACCCTATCAACTGCACGCAATTAAATTTGTTTTTTTTTCCAGTAAAATAAAGAAAAAAAGGGTCATTAAGAGTGTGTTTGATATTGTTGTAGCTGTTGTGGTTGTGGTTTGAAAAAAATTGTTGTATAAAAAGTACTTTTAGTTGAGGTTGGTTTGAAAAAATAGGTGTTTGGTTAAAACTGTGGTTTAAATTGAGGTTGAAGAAAAAGTAGTTTAATGTGTTTGGTTAAGAATGCTTTTAAAATTGAGGTTATAAAATAATTTTTAAAAAATATATATTAATATTGATGATTTTAAATTTAAATATTGTAGAATTAATTACTCCTATTACATCATAAAATAAAAAATACTTTATATAAAATATTTTTTATTATTCCATTAAACTATTTATAACTCCATTACGTACAAAATTCATCCGATAAGAACTACAGTTTTCATAATTTTTTGAGCGTAGATAAAATATTATCATATATAAAATTGATATTACAATGCGAGTGAATTTAATTCACTATATACTAGTTTTTTGGAAAAATAATATTGTTCACATCACAATGTGAGGGAATTTAATTCACTCTAAATTAGTTTTTTTAAAAAAAAAAACTGTTAATAAAACTAACAGACTGAATGAAAAAATAAAAAACTGTTCACGTGAACCGTACTAGTGAATTGCACTGTTCATTAAGTGAACAGTGCAATTCTTTTTAAGTGAACAGTGCAACATTGCACTGTTCATTTGAACAATGTATCAATATACATTATTCATGCTAATCGCACTGTTCAGTGAATAGTGCGATTAGCATGCACAGTGCGTGAAAAACAAGATTTCCTTGCTTTTTATTAACAGCGTTTCGGACGCAAAAATCATGTGTGATCTATGAACAGTAAATTACTTTTTTTTATTATCAAACAGTTATAAAAAACTGTATTTATTTAAAACGTAGCCGTAGCCGCGTAAACAAACGGGCTGAAAATCCGCCTCAGAAATTAGATGTTTACGGGGAAAAAACATAATTTGAGATAAAAGGCACGACAGCCCCAAAAACAATAGAGGTCAGCAAGAAGTCCCAACAGGACATGGACTCCAACCAACCAACACAGCAGCCATAATAACCAACCAGCTGAACCAGGCTCACACAACCCAGCAGTCAGTAAAGCTGGACACCAAGGCCAAACCCATCATCAGCTCATGTTGTTTACCAAACTGACCAGACCAAGATGGCCATCAACAAGCAATCTGTTACAGAAGAGGCAGAAAGAAACAAACTCCATAAGAGACCATTAGCAGTGGAGGATGGAGGTACAACCCCATAATCACTCTAACAGCCCAACGTCATTATAGCAAAAGAGGTAACATAACAGCTACCAATCAAATTCTAGCAAACCAGCAAAGCAAACACGTTAGCTCCAGCATACAAAATATAGCTTTCCCCAGCCATGAGCAACAAACCATAGGCAAAAAGCACAGACGGCAGAAACAAACTGGTCTCAAGGACCACAATGACCGAACTACATGAGGTGAAGGACCTCATGTTGTTGCAGAGGGCTATTAAGCCCTCTGATATATCAGCATATAGAGACATAATAGAGTAGGAGGGGCAGGAGATTTCCTACCACTTCCACATGCTCTATCAGAAAAAACTAAAATCTCAGGCGAATAATCAGAGCTACATTGCTGGTGAACAAGTCTCTCCAGTTCCCTAAGACAGAGGCCTGAGAAGCACCTGAACAATCTTTAGCACCAGCAATTGGGTCGATATGCGGCACTCTAACATCAGAGGAGTTGCTAACCCCATCAGTGCTGGCAGAGGGATTCTCTATGGCAACGCAAGAGGAAGGAGTGACCCCGACGGTGCAAGCAGTGAACGTTTCCAGGACTGAAGAAAGTGCAGGGGAATTGAAGAATATCAAATCTCCATCTAATTCGCCCGTTGAGTCTTCTTCAGCCGAGCAATCGTCCGCTAAAAGACGCTCAGTAAAGGGGGACACGCTGTCTGCCACATCAGACACGTCCTTAACAAGACAGGACCCCCCAGTTAGGTTGAGGGAGACACGCCGTCTACTCGCAGTATTCTTACGATTGGAGGCTCTCAAAGATCTCTCTTGGATATGTTGTTTTACCCGAGAGCAGATAATCAAAGATTTCTGTTTATTATTTGCCATGAAAGGCACGAAGAAGAAAGCTCAAAATTCCCAGTTGCAGCACGCCATCCCGAGGAGAAACTTCCAGAAGAAGGAGATCATCTCTCTCTACTGGGAGCTCTTTCTTATCAATGATTTCATTTTTTTTTTAATTTATTTGGATGTCCGAGTCAGTTTACGTGCATCACGATTAATTTCACGGTCCATTAAATATCCTGCAAACCCAATAAACATGTAAGGTACCACAGGAATGACAAACATATACAATAAGATTCGAACCCGAGTATAAAAAAAAGAGAACAAACCCCTACCACCACCGCTAGTCGAATACCTCAGGTGCATCAATGATTTCATCCTTAATATTACACGCGGTGATCAACATATTTATCTTAGCACTAATTCTGTAGAGACATCCTCTGGTGACAGCGACAACACAGATTTGTTATATCCA
>Ga0307518_10002986_pt1 | contig 12251 bp, 13 predicted proteins | sample 25_EM_MG_FD_203889 | JGI IMG/M metagenome (GOLD analysis project Ga0307518, IMG submission 203889) | Populus trichocarpa ectomycorrhiza microbial communities from riparian zone in the Pacific Northwest, United States - 25_EM | ecosystem: Host-associated > Plants > Roots > Unclassified | place... | reverse complement strand
CTCAAGTGCAGTCTAGCTCATCAATCCACTCCATCCCATCACTGTCCATCGCATTCTTGAAGCAGGAACTGTCCCCTTGCTTCCCCTCTGTCCCATCACTGCTGTTACACCCCTGTTGTCAATCCATTGTCACTGCTCAATCCCAGGACTCTTCCTAACCACTGTGGTAGGCTGAAGAGGAGTCAATACCATCACCAGTCGCATATAATCCCCATCAGAAGCCCTTCCCTCCTGCACCTTACCTGAAGGCTTGCAGCACATCCCCCTGTGGAGATCATATACCAGAACCGCAGAGGAAGACCACCACTTGCTTATTGTTGTCATTGGGCGTTGGTTGTTGGTTGTTCTGACCTCTTCCCTCACTTAGACGCACAGCGCTATCGTCAAGATCAATCAGGATGAGTTTTGGTGGACCTCTGATGCCAAGAACCTGGCGGAGGTCAAGTCATCGTGTGCAATCACGATGCCGGACTTGCAACCTCCTAAGATGGACTACCCTTGTGTTGTGGCCAACTTGCAGAACTTGCAAGAAAAGATTACAATGCCCGAATATCAGACAGGTAAACAGGGTATCAGGAGCAGATCAAGTAATCCGTACAGCCTTTGGTTCAAAGGCTTGCTTTGTCATATGCTTTGCAACTGTGTTGTGTATATGTCGCGATACCCAGTGAGTCCTCGACAACCCAACTAGGGGTATATGCGCACCATATTGGGATCGTTCAGGTTGATGCCCATACTTGCAAACAGGTTGACCCCAGCAAGGGCACCAAATCCGAGATTGCCATTAAATTGTGTGAGGGGATCATGCAAGCTTTGACCTGTGGAAGGCCTGAAGGCCCTACTGTTGGTTAGGTGATGATGCTGGAGCTGATTGAGATGAAGGTTGTGCGATGCCCTTGACCATATGAATGGTCTGCAAAGATTTGATTTTGTATACTGATATCAGGTCTTTATCCTATTGTATGAACAACGACAAGGGTGTGATTGCGCCTGAATGACAGACAGAGCAAGAGACCAACCTTCAAAAGACTTGTTCCGAATGACGTGCAAGAATTTCACCAATGGCATTAGGAGATGGGATGAGAATAAGGTAGCAAGGGATGTACCCAAGTAGACAGTCTAGCCCTGTATATTGGCCTCGACATTGGATTTTTCTGAAATGGCCTGTTTGAGATCGCGAATGGTCAATTCTGATCATGATCTGAAGCTTTGAAGCTCGAGTGTATTGTCAGTTTATACTCGCTATATAAAGCATTGAACTCACCTCAGTTGACGTTGATCTGGATCTTTGAGGAAGGTTGTTGAGGTCTGAGTCAATGAGGAAGCAATGACAGGCTGAGGCAAATGGCAAGGCTTCGTTGAGTCCGATGTGACAAGCTGATGTAACGTTCAAAGTTGCAAGTCAATTATATAATCCAAGTCTCATCCCTTGGCAACCCTTCCGAAAGCCGCCATTGCTGTCATCTCTCTGTGGTCCAAGCTTCAAATGTATCAATGTTGCGAGGCTACCACTTTGAAGTCACTTCTTCATCCTGCGTATTCTTTCACCACAGAGCAGTGCAGTAACCAAATTGGTGCAATTCAACTGAGTCGAAATTTATCGATGCTCATCGATCCTGCGATCCTTTCTGAGTACAGGTGCCTCATACCCTCTCTGTTCTGTCCGACATCCTCGTCACATCCGCATGTGACCAATATGCCTTACCCAGTTCCGCAAATGCCAATGATCAATCGTGAAGTAGGGGTGGTGGAGTAGTTAGGTATTGATCAATACTTCTTTGTCAAAGAGTCAAGTCGAGTCAATGATGACACGCTGGTCATTCTGCACGCGATGGACGGAGAATTGGTTATGGTCAGACACCAGGTGAGTGGGGCTTTTCACCTGAGCAGGTCACACTTGATGATCTTTCTGCAGCGCTGTCTCCCAGAGGGTTGCCAAGTTCTCCAAGATGCGAGATGCAGTAGTCCAGGTGAGGATCATCTCTTAGATCCATAATTGTCGAACAGGGGTCCTCAGAGTCCGATAGGTCTTCTTTGTCAGAATAATCCATGGTGACAGTGCAAGCTCCAATGCATGGTGGTAAGTCATCATCGTCCTCATCTTGGTAGGATTGACTCTCAGGCACAGTTTCGTAGATTGAGGATCTGTCATCGTCCGTCAAAGACTCCGTTGTTGAGCTGGACATCTTATCATCCAAGGTATCACCCTCGACATCTGAAGTGTCATCATCGTCCATGAATATCAAGTCGTGCACTCACACACCATTCGAATACACAGGCACTCAGGTACAACTGAAACTCTCTGAAGGGTCTGACGTGGCGTCACTATCCTCAGAGTCATTAGAAGCCTCTCGTCCCAGAGCTCAGGTAAGTCGACATCAGGCTTGATCTACCACGAAGTTGATGGCTCCAAGTGACATGTCGACCCTTGAAGCTTGCGACCATTTGTGTTGGTCCTCAATCATATCATAATTGATGTCCACCCCAAAGGTCAATACTTCAGGCGGGCTTGCCTCCTTCAAAGGTATCTTGTTTGAGTCCGGGTGATTTCGGAAGAAATGTTTAACTTACTAAAATATCCACATCTACCTGTAGCACAACGAGCAACGTATTCTCTGACATATGGCCCTCTTGCAAGGATGATTATTACTGCTTCCTTATGACTGCCACGTGGGTGGTTTGCCAGCATACAAAGACATCGAGGTTGTAGAAACTGGTGGGATATATGTTGTCCTCGGTCGTTGATTGGCCTAATCAGTTGCTCAGCCACTGGCAAGGTCAGGGCCATAGAAAATTATCCAACGCACCAATACCAGAGCTGCAATGATTCTCCAGTGTCGTCCAGCTCAAGAACTGTGTTCCTAGCAGCGAATATCTTCTCTAAGAGGTTCAATCGCAAGTGTTCATGTGTCAAGGCATCATGGTTACGAGCTGGCGGCATAATTAGATGCATGTAAGTTATGAGACCATCTTGCAGGCCCTTTTAACCAATCAAATTTATGTAATTCTCCCCCCTTTCATAATTCCCATTATTACAACTATTTCCTGGAATGATTTTATGCGCTGATTTACTACACATCAAGTGTCACCATGGTCAAAGTTGTGCCTTGTCCTCTGTGACTTCAAGTCGAAGCATCTTAGTTGATATCAGGAGCCCCTGAAGTGCAATGGACCATGGCAATATCCAATGTTCCTGTAGACGAGCTTTCGTGCAGTTGAACGCATATACCAACCATCAGCGGACATGCAAGAAGAGAAAAAAAGGTCTTTCCAGTGCATTGGCAAAGGCCAAGTTGGTTTGGGGTGACAGAAAAAGGAGGCATACTATGAGTGACAATGTGGGTGAACATGTTGGTTCTTCTGGCGTCATACCTGGTGCTCCGGATCTGTCAGATGTCCACCATGATGGACACCAACTGCAGGGGAATAATTGTCAAAAGGTTAATCCACTCTGTTATATTTGATAGGCTGCTGCAGCTCATGCACACTACTGTTGCAGGACACGTCGGACACACCGATATTAGCTGATCAAGAAGTCACTGCTATCAATGCCCAGGCCATCGTACACGATGTAGAGATGGTAGCTGATGACACGTCGCTTGCTGAGCGTCGCCCTTGATGCATGAACCGCCATCTTCCAGCCCAGTATCGTGACATCCTTCCTCAGCCTCCACCTCTGCCTACAGCTGTTCCTACTATGACTGCTCAACCTCGGGCTTCCTCACCAGTCGGCGATGCACCTCAGCACCCGAGTACTGGCCTACTTACATGCACGCTTCATTTTTTCAACACTCTTGCAAATAGTTTTGGGCTCTCTCTTCGGTACTATGGCCACCATCTTCCAACTCATGATCTGGAGGATGCAATAACATTACAGCACCTCAGTATGATATCCCCCGCTGAAGAGGGACCTGTTTCCACTGGACGGTCGGCTGGGAGCAGAGATCATGGACTTCTCTATCCTTATCCAAACAGGTCTTCGTTTCTCCTTGGCAACTGGTATTGGAATGGTGGAATACAGAAATCCAAAGGAAGTTTTAAGGAGCTGATCAAGATTGTCGGCTCCCCCGAATTTTGACCTGACGATGTTAACGGTACACGCTGGGACCTCATCGACACAACTGCGAGCTGGTGCAGAAGAGACAGGACAGGAACCTTTTGAGGGTGCCAGCTGGACCAAGACCGCAGTCAGCATCAAAGTGCCGTTTCATAAACAGACGCCTGAACCAGGAGTTTACGATTATCATGTGGGCAACATGTATCACCGCAAACTTATGTCCGTCATCCGAGAAAAACTTGCCAATCCATGACATGACAAGTTCTTTCACTATCAGCCATATAATCTCCTGTGGCAGCATAGGGGATCTCCAGCACTGATCAATGTCCATGGAGAGCTGTATACGTCAGAAGCTTTCCTCCAAGCCCACCGAGACCTCCAGCAGTCACCACCAGAACCTGGATGCGAACTTGAGCATGTGATCGTCGCACTCATGTTTTGGTCGGATGCTACCCAGCTCACATCCTTTGGTAATGCAAAATTATGGCCATGCTACATGTTCTTTGGAAATGAGTCAAAGTACAGAAGATGCAAACCCTCTTGCTGCCTGTGCAGCCATGTTGCATATTTTAATCATGTACATAGTCGCATTCCATCAAACCCTTAACGTCCCTCCTAAGCAGCATCTCCAGCTCCCCGATAGCTTTAAGGACTTTGCAAGCAGTCATTTTGGTGGTAAAGCACCGCCTGCTGACTTCATGGCCCATTGTCATTGCAAATTGTTGCATGCACAGTGGTTGATCCTCCTTGATGATGAATTCCTTGAAGCATGGAAACATGGAATCATTATTCATTGCTGCGATGGTATCGAGCGAAGGTTTTATCCTAGGATATTTACCTACTCTGCTGATTATCCTGAAAAGTGCATTATCTTGTATACTCATTAGCTTTCTATTATAGTTACACTAACCATTTTCTCACGGTATTACTAGCTTCAATACGCAATCTGGGCCAATGCCCGTGTCCAAGATGTACCATTCCAATGAGTCGTGTCCATAATCTAGGGACGGCTTGCGACATGAAGGAATGAGGTACTCTGGTTCATATTGATGACCATGTCAGGCAAAACAAGATTCAAAGTGCACATGCTCATATATATGAAGCTGGACTTGGAGTAACTAGCGTGGCTGTTGAAGATTTGCTGAAAGACCAATCCCTGGTGCCAACTTCCGTACGTTTGTAAATCTACTTTCTTCCTCCTGTCATTAATCTTTGACAAGAATGCATTCTCCAACAAACTTGCATGTCTCAGGTTCAATTTTTTTTGCATGCTAGTTGTCAATCTTATGCATGAGTTTGAGCTGGGCATCTGGAAAGCCCTGTTCACTCATCTAATACGTATTTTGGCCGCCGCTGCGGCCGGAGACACCTTAGTCAATGAACTTGATCGCTGTTACAGAATGGTTCCAACTTTTGGGAGTGACACTATCAGAAAGTTTACATCCAATACCTCAGAGATGAAGAGGATGGCTGCTCGTGACTTCGAGGATGTGCTTCAAGTAAGTCCACTGTTCATTCTTAGTCTCAGATTCTTACTAGATTGGTCAGTGTGCAATCCCAGTATTTGATGCACTGCTTCCTGACCCACACAACAAAGATGTTTTGATCCTGCTATTTACATGTGCTCACTGGCATGCGCTTGCAAAGCTGCATATGCACACCGACGAAATGCTCAAACTACTAGATCAAATCACTGTGTGTCTCGGAGGATATCCCTGCAGTTTCCAACTGAAAACTTGTGCTGCATTTAACACCCGCGAGCTTAAGTGGGAAGTTGAACATCGTCAACACTGTGAACTGAAAACCCCTGGGAGGCGTTCATCAGCAACGGCTACTGCATCAACATCTCAGGTGACACGGAGACCGAAGACCTTCAATTTGCAAACTTACAAGGTGCATGCACTGGGTGACTATTTGAGCTCAATACGCAAATTTGGCACCACAGATTCTTATAGTACTGAGCCGGTAATTAAATGCACAAGATATATCCTTCACTACTGCTGATATGGTAAACAGGGAGAACTTGAACACCATATCTCGAAGGCAAGATATTGTCAAACTGATGGAAAGGAATTCATGAAACAGATGGCCAGCATCGAATGTTGTGAAGCACGGATACACCACATTCAAGACCTGAATGACCCACCACTGTTGGGTACCAATGTTGAAGAAAGGGTTGCCACTACACCGGATGCTCATTTTCATATTGGCAAATCTCAAAACTTCCCTGAAAACATCCCTATGTTCTTGTGCAAACACCCTGACAACCCAGCTATCATTGTATGTTGGCCGTCATTGTAGTGGCTACGTAGCTCACATCAGTGATAGGATTTTCTCCCGAAACTTAAACAATACCTTCTTCCTAAAATCAAGGAGGTTTTACTTCAGGAAGATGGACTCAATCTTTCCGAGGATAATCTAGAGTCTGTCTGGGGTGCTGCGTTGAACTCAATTCCTTCAGATGGTCAAGTTTACATAGCGGCTGATCATTTGTATAAGCACAGTCTGATGCATCTCAACTACACAACATATGATGTCCACAGAGCACAGGATATCATCAACCCTTCAACCACTCACTGCAATATTATGCTTTTGGCTGAGCACAGTGCCAGCGAAGTTGGCTTGCATTCACAGCACCCATATCTTTATGCCCACGTCCTTGGCATCTTTCATGCTAATGTCACCTATGTTGGCCCTGGCATGGTCGACTACCGTTCACATTGGGTCGATTTTCTGTGGGTCCGATGGTATCAGTATGTGGAGGAAGGTGCTGGCTGGGATGTATCAAGGTTAGATCGTGTATGCTTTCCACCCATGGCGGACAAGCATGCATTTGGCTTCGTTGATCCGGACGATGTCCTTCGAGGGTGCCATATGATACCACAGTTTTTGCATGGCCCACAGCACCTGGATGGCTCAGGGATATCTTGTTGTGCGCATGACGCCACAGATTGGCACTTCTACTATGTCAACTGGTCTGTTTCTTTACTCTCTAGCCTTTTCCTACTGACAACTTATCGGCGATATTTAGGTTTGTTGATCGTGACATGGTCATGCGATACCACTGGGGCTTAGGAGTCAGACATGTATACACACATGATCAAGGAGTTAGCAATGGAATCCTGCAGGAGTCAACCAGTGAAGGAGGTGAACATGACCCAGCAACAGGCAAAAATGAAGATGTCCACTACTCCCCAGATGTGTTGGATGGTGATGAAAATGGTGAGGATGAATGCCCGGACCAGGCCGTTGATGATGATTCTCACGAAGAATCTGGATCCGAGAGTGTGCAGTCCACCAACGATGATATCAACAACTATGACACTTTGGACTATCAGAACTAATCTTCGTGGTCCAGTCTTTCATGACAAGTTATCCCCTTTGCGACTAATGATGGAGTTTGTCATATCCATACTTTTCCCAGTCGCAACTCCGGTCTAACCTTGGCCTGCCTGACCTCTCCTTAGGCATAGATGCAACTCCGGATCTAGTCCGGCCATCTCCAGCCCCATAGCTGCACTCCAGCTCAACTCCAGTCACTACGTCCATCTCCACCCTCAGGACTAACCCCTGTCTTCCTGCAGACAGATCTGCAGTCTAACTCCTCCATGTCAGACCTGTACCTACCATTAGTCACTACTCCAGTTTCAGTCCAGCCACTCCCTTAGCCTTGTCTGCGATGTAGCCCAACTCTGGCTGGTACATCCAACTCCGGCTCAGTTCTGCTCCTGCTCCTGCTCCACTTCCTCTGTCAGGTCCATCAATAGCTAAGGACATTTCCATGTCCAACTCCGGACCTTCCTCCGGCTACTCCGCCCTTCCTCCACCTGCACACTCCCTCCGCTTGTACACTCCCTCCGCTCTTGCACTTCCTCCAGTCGTGCACTTCCTCCGGTCCCACTTCCTCTGGTCCTGGACATTGCTCCGGACTTAACATTAGTTAAGTCCACCTCTGACCCTTACCTGTCCTCTTCCGACCTAGTTCCCTTTACTTCACTGTCCCTGCTTTTCCTCCGTCGCCCCTGTAACACTAGTTCCCCGTGTCTGCTTCTGCTCTGGTTTATTTTCCTGTCTGTTTCCGCTCTATTCCTTGTCCCAGCTAAGGTGTTTACTTGTCACCATATATACTCACCTCTAGTTCTCTTTACTATATAAACTACCAAACTCCGGCCTAGTAGTCCTTAGATCAAATCTCGACTAAGATACTCCTCCCTCTGTACTACCCACTATGCTCTCCTAATCCATCTGTTCACCTGAACTCCTGAACTCCGGCCAACTCCGGTCTCTGTCCTATCTCGTCCCCTTGGTCCTATGTCCACTCCTAGCAAGTCTCCTACTCGCACAAGGGCAAAAGCCACCTCTGTCCCAGACTCGATGCTAGACCTCTAGGGACTTATCCCACCTCTGGGATGTCCTTCGTCCGGACAAACTGTGCTCAACTCCGGACCACTTTCCTGTGGTCCGGACTTACTCCGCAAAAACCCGGACTTACTCCCAGTGCTCCTCTAGTGCCTGGACTTCGTTCGTATGACCTGGACTTGACTGTCCACACTAACTAGCACCTACTAGTGTCTGGACTTACCTCCTCATTAGTCCCCTGCATCCCTGGACCTCCTAGTAAGATCGTTGAGGAGAACCGATCCTGACAGAGTTAGAGCATAGTATCCGACGCCTTTGCAGGTCACTAGGATTAGTGGCATTACCCCTGGCTGACTGGATCCACAGAGCTTTTCCAAACTCAGTTTGGTATACCTTTGGTATAAGTCCCTTCCTCGGCGTAGGCCCCTTCCTCAACAAATTTGGTCCCTCCATGATGACGTCCTCATGAGTCTCGACAGGTGCTGGCTGCTACTCGACGGTAGCGTGAGTGGCGGAGGGCACAGCCTGGGTGATGTCGGAAGGGAGCTCCTCGCTATTGAGCTGAGAATGATCGTGATGTGAGGTGGATGGAGATTCGTGGACTCTGGCACTGATTGAGAGGAGGTCGGGACCACTAAGTAGGAGTGATTATTGTTATTGAATCATTAATTTCCATCTCTGTCCTGGCTCGGGCAGCAGCCTTGGCTGCAACAAAGTTGATGCCAATTCCCACAGCAAGGGGATTACATAAGTACTCCAATACTGCCATTCATTTGTTGGCACTTACAAATGCAGCTACGTTCATTGCCATCGTAGGCCACCAAAGTACTCACGCAGGTAAGAGAGTGTCTTTTGTGCTCTCAGATGCGCTCTAGCAACAAGTGCGCTTGATCAATAACCTGAGATTCTTTCAAGCGTCTTTCTCCAACTCGATTGTGGAGCACGCACCACACCATCTGATTGTGCAGGTCCAGGCAGATAAAGCTGCATCGGAGACTTTGAAGTTCTGGAGGGCTTCAGGTGCATCCATTATCTTCTTGTAGACAAAGCCCGATGATCTCATGAGGATAGGTGACCGGTATTTCAGATATCGCGACCATCCATCACTCATGCATGGCAGCAGAGGCTTCGCACTCACTCTTTTTACACTTACGCCTGACATACTCATTCATCGTAGTTGGTACCGGAGTGTCAAGAGGGTCGACTCAAGGTAAGCTGGGTACCCTCCCATTGTATGCAAGCAAGCTTGGCGAGCACCACGAACTCAAGATAGGTGCCTTCAACTACCTGCCTTTCAATGTTCAATCCCCCCATGTCTTTTGCTTTCCTTATAGATAGCATATCTATGGCTATCGGCTATCAGGCTATCGTCTACCTTCAAGTTCTATTCTGCTTCCGTCAGATTCTGATCGCTGTGCCATACCACCTGCTCCTTTCCCGGCTTTCAAGTGGGTTTACCCTTGCGGCATGTATTCGTCTGATTGCAACATGTCAGGCTTTATGTCCCATTGGCGAGCTCTGTGACCCTTCAATGAACTTCATCGGCCATTTTCAATCAGTCATTTCAGGGCAGCTGACACCATTTACCTCAGCCTTAGCCTGTATGATTACTTTTCCCTTCCTTGTATACCACAGTATTGATTGATTATAGGATATGATTTCGACTGCTATCCAGAACAAATATGGCAGTTCACCTCAGTCCCCTCTTTATAAGGCAGATTTTCACTGGTTGGCATGCAGGAATGTATGGCGCCCAAAAAGTCCTTATCATCGTCCAGGCTGATCATGTTGCACAGGTAACAGGAATGGGCACGAATATAGTAGTAAGTCTATCAATCAATCAGCTTGTTTGAGCATAACTTCCAAATTCATAAATGCAGCAGCTAGGTGCAATAATTTACTTATATCTCCTAGTAGTGTGGTCAAACCTATCTGATGTCAGTCTGGTGAGTACGACTACCATTCCATGTAAATAACTCCCATCTGGATATAAATGAGCCTGATGTTGTAATTAGTGTCCCATCCCCGTCACTGAACTTCCCCTCTGACAACATTGACAGCATTCAATGACTAACTCTCATCCCGGGTCACCAAAAACGCGGTCTTATCACTAGATCCCTCCGTCGGTCAGCATTCATTCCCTTCATTCACTCCTATTTTTTATTTAGGGTCCTAAATCTTGTTCTCAAACATGGGCTTGTATAAATAGCAGCCAGATTTCAGGATACGACGCCCTGAGTCAACCACTGGCCACTATCTCTCCACGGTAGAGTGCAACCCCCTCTGACTTACCATGTCCGAAGAGCCAGAGTCTGGTGGCCAGTGGAAATGAGTTGACGCCCTCCAGTTGGGTCCTCGAAAGAGGCCGTATGTCCATTACTTTCCATTGCATGGTTTAAACACTAATCACCTTTCAGGAGTGTTACTGATCCATTGGTACACCACAGGCGCCATGTTGGCAGAACCGTCTATGCGCTCTGCAACTTTCAAGTACTCCTTACCAACGGGCTTCTACAAATGGGTGAATTAGCTGATGTTCCAGAGGAGAATTTCACTGCGGAGTAGGTCATGTGTCTACTATTTGAGTGACAACATAGCTGACAAGATTTTTCCAGAGAGAGGCGTGAACACAGGGTCTTTGAAGAACTTCTGAGGTCCATTCCAGGTCTGGAAGAACGCATCGTGCAAGGCTCAGAAGATGAGGTTGATGTCGTTGCTGAATTGGTAAATCTCTGGAGCACTGAAACCATTCATTCACAGCTAATACCAGTGATTAGCTTTCCAAAGGCGCTTCCGGGGCAAGAGGCGATGACACCAAGAGCCTTAAAGGTGCTGTTCTCGACTGGATCACCCCAAAAGGACAAAACTTGGTTCCCCCTCTCACACGTAATATTAAGGTAGATCATGGCTTTAACCATGAGCGAACAGGCACTTTGTTATGTCCTGCTGGCCTTGACTGGTCAAACCCTGAGTAAGCAACACCTTTGACATATATGGATTACTGAAAATAGACATACAGGATAAAAGCTAAGCTACGAAATGGGGAAATCGCTGTTTGCGGCAACCAGTGGCCACTATTTTTATATGCCGATTACCGTTATGATCCAGACGACCCATGGAATGGCCTTTTCTGCAGCGCTCTCCTTGTATCTGTAAGTATGCAGGTTACATCTGAATGCAAAAATCTTACTCAACATACAGGCTTACAAGCATGTTTTCATGTCTCCCAGTTCTGTGGATAAGGAACCGAAAGCTACTCGCTCCAGAAATGCATGAATTCATAGAATGACTTGAGTCACTCCCCCCTCAGTAGCGTACATCGCCACACAGGTTCACATGCGTCGTTACCATATCACATTTCGGATTCACTGAACATTGATTTCAGGTTCGCTTTTCACTAATGTCTTCACCGGTGTTCTTGTGAATGGATACGGTTACAGACTCCGAGCGATTCTACAACTCGCTCTTAGAGCTGTTCGAGGACCTGGATGAAAAGCAAGAGGTTGATGAACTCTTGGTGTGGTGGACCAGGTAACAACAAAATTATTTTTCGTGCATGCTCACTGAACTTTTATTTTATATATAGGCAGATATTCCTGGCTTATTCAACAGCACAAAGATGGCCAATGAGGAATAGTGCTCTGGCGCGGATTTGAGAGAGGTGCGCACGTATAAAGTCTTCTGGTGGCAGTGGTGATATCTCAGGGGAAAATTAGCTCAGGCATATTGAGAACTATATCAATGATTCTGTTTTATGTCGAAACTGTCTTGTAGAGCTTGTGGGTAGTTACTCAGTTGATAAATGAATACACTACTCAATATTTGATATATTTGT
>Ga0307518_10002985_pt1 | contig 12257 bp, 10 predicted proteins | sample 25_EM_MG_FD_203889 | JGI IMG/M metagenome (GOLD analysis project Ga0307518, IMG submission 203889) | Populus trichocarpa ectomycorrhiza microbial communities from riparian zone in the Pacific Northwest, United States - 25_EM | ecosystem: Host-associated > Plants > Roots > Unclassified | place... | reverse complement strand
AAAATACAAAAAAAAAAAGAACAAACAAAAAAAACTAAACTAAAAAAAAAACTAAAAAAAGGCATGTGATGTGGGGAAAGGTACAATACTTTTCCTTGGTTTTTAGAATATTAGTTACACACGGGGTGCATCTTTGACTGCCTAATATTTATAAAAACCACTCTGTTAAAAAAACAAATAGCCTCTCTTCATGTTTGTTTTTTTTTTCTTTTTTTATGTGTTTTGCTCGGGGAGGAGTAAAAAAATAAAAAAAATAAATTAAATTAAAAAAAACTAACTAAAAAATTAAATCATATAAAAAATAAATTAAATTAATTAGAATATTTAAAAAAAATATTCAGTTCGGTTCGGTTTTGGTTTCATAAACCTGAAACTGAACCAAACCGAAAAAAATAAAAAACCCAAACTAAAAAAACCTAAACTGAACCAAAACTAAACCCATTTGAAAGTAAAAAAAAAAACTCCAAAGAACAATATAGTTTTTTATTTTTAATATAAAATAACTGAATCCAACCAAAACTGAATCGAACCGTATCAAAAACCAAATAGAACCAAAACCGGTCGTTTGAGTTTCGATTTTTAATATAAAATAACATAACTAAACTGAATCGAAATAGATAATTTGAACCAGTTTTGGTTGAGTTTTAGTTTTATTTTTTATATTTTATATTTTATAAAATTTTAATTTAGTTAGTTTTTATAAATAAAAACCAAATTGAAGAAAAAATAATTACCTACGTAACAACTACTCTGTTATCCTCTTTTTCATGCTAATTTTCAACTCCTATTTTACACAAGACAGGTCGCCACGTGACCTTACTTGCTTCCTTCTTTTTCCCATTAATTCGTTTCTTTCTCCTTCTTTCTTGCCGTGATTTCATCCCCTTCTTTTCTCTCCTTACTTGAGTGTGTGACACAGAGATGGTCATCATAGACAGTTACTTTTAATTGCTTGAGTTTGATCCGGTTTTCTCTTCTCTGTTGAGTTCGTTCCAGTAATTCTACTTCTTTGCAAGTCTTTTCCCTTGTTGATCTTTTTTTTTTTTAAAAAAAAAAGAAAACTAAAAAAAACTTTGACCGATCATAGGTTAGGTTAATTATATATGTTACTGGAAGCGAGCTGGTATCATCCATGGAGGCGTCTAAGTGATTACCCTGAACCTTTCATTCGTTTCTTTCTTGTACACATTATTTTTTTTATTTGTTTGTCACTTTCTTTATATTACTACGCATATTATCTTAATTATGTCATCAAAATGCTTATACCTTGCCTCGTTGCTTTTGAAGCTGTATTCCATAAAGAGCTAAAGGCCTTCTCCTTTTCTTCCTCACGCTATTTCATTGATTGCCAGTGCTTTTTGAACATGTTCTCCCAAATTAAGTTAATAAAATTCCTTTTCTCATTCTCTCTGTAGTGACTCACTCTCACGTTTGGTATCCTTATTTCTCTGATTTTCAGACCGGTGGAAAATGGCTATCGAAAGTGCTGGTGTATCCATTACATCTTAGATAGCGGGAGTCTTCGTGGAACCAGCAATAAAGCAGTTCCATTACATGTTCCGTTTCAACAATTTTGTTCAAGAGTTCGATGAACAAAAGCAGAACCTGGCTTTTGGCACTAGATCGTCTGCAAAATGCTGTCCAAGTTGCTGGAAGGAATGATGAAGAAATTGAGAAAGATGTCAAAAAGTGGCTGGAAGATGCAACCAAAGCAATCGTTCATGAAGATGTGAGTCATTTGGAAAATGAAATACGAAAAAATGACAAATGCTTTACTTGTTGTCCAAACTGCATGCGACAATTCGAGTTAAGCAAGGCACTGGCCAAGAAGTCGGAGACTTTCAGAAAACTTTTAGAAATGAGAGGAAAGTTTTAAACAGTGTCCCACAAAGCTCATCCTCAGCCCATAGAATTTCTTCCATCAAAGGAATTCATGCCCTCAGAATCGTCAGAAGAAGCTTTTGAACAGATTATGGAAGCTCTCAAAGATGACAAAGTCAATATCATCGGACTGTACGGCATGGGAGGCCAGGGTGGGTAAAACCCTGGTGAAAAGAGTAGGCACGATAGCCAGAGAGTTGCAGCTTTTTGATGAAGTTTTGATGGCTACGGTGTCGCAGAATCCAAATGTCATAGACATTCAGAACCGAATGGTTACGTCTGGATATTAAAGAAAAGAGTAAAGAAGGGAGAGCAGATCGATTAAGGTATAGACTGAAGGAAGAGGAGAAGATGCTTATAATCCTGGATGATGTTAGGAAAGTTATTGACTTCCAAGAGATAGGGATCCCATCTGCTGATGATCACAGGGGCTGTAAAATTCTTCAAGGCATATGTTCTTCTATGGAGTGCCAGCAAAAGGTGTTTTTAAGAGTCTTATCTGAAGATGAAGCATTGGCTTTATTCAGAATCAATGCAGGTTTACGTGATGGGGACTCTACCTTGAACACAGTGGCAAGGGAGGTTGCGAGAGAAAGCCAAGGCTTGCCTATAGCACTTGTGACAGTGGGAAAGGCTCTAAGAGATAAATCTGAAGTTGAGTGGGAAGTAGCATTTAGACAGATAAAAAACTCTTAATTTCCGGACGTGGAACACATTGATGAACAAAGAACTGCATATAAGTTGAGCTATGATTATTTGAAGAGCAAGGAAATTAACCAAGTTATGTTTCTTGCTATGCTGTTTATTTCCAGAAGATTACAACATTCCAATAGAGGACTTGACGAGATACGCAGTTGGGTATGAGTTACATCAAGATGTGGAGTCCATTGGAGATGCAAGGAAACGAGTTTATGTGGAAGTAAAAAAACTCAAAGCTTGTTGTATGCTGTTAGTCACTGAAACTGAAGAACATGTGAAAATGCATGACTTGGTTCGTGATGTTGCAATTCAGATAGCGTCATCAAAAGAATAGGGATTCATGGTAAAGGCTGGCATTGGGTTGAAGGAGTGGCCGATGAGTATCAAAAGCTTTGAAGCTTGTGAAACAATTTCGTTAACCGGCAATAAACTAACCGAACTTCCTGAAGGATTGGAATCACTTGAACTCTCAACGAAACTTCAATCGTTGGTGTTGAAGGAGTGGCCGATGAGATTTTGTTTTTCCCAGCTTGAAGGGATGACAGCAATTGAAGTCATTGCAATCACTTGAACTCTCAACGTAACTTCAATCGTTGATGTTGAAGGAGTGTAAATGTAAGGCTCAAATATGATATAGAGGTAGGGAACGGGTATGTGCTCAAATAATAATGAAAGGAAAACTTTAAACTATAATTTGGTATTATGACACATAGTTTTTTTTAAAAAAAATTATTTAAAAAGATATTAAAATATTATATATATATATATTAAAATAAAAAATACTAAAAATATATTAATTAAATATTTTTAAATTAAATATAATTATAAATAGCAACACAGTTAAAAAAACAAACAGCCTCTCTCCCTATTTTTGTCCTCTGTTTATATGTTTTGATTCTGACAACTACTTTATTATCCTCTTCTTTCATCCTAATTTTCAAACTTTGTACAAGACTGGCCCCCCTACGTGACCTTACTTTCTTCCTTCTTTATCCCTTTCCTTTCTTTCTCCTTCCTTTCTCTCGTTACTTGAGTTAGGGAATTGGCACGTGCCAGGAGGATACCCAACCTCGACAAGATTATATTTCGCCACATCCTTAAATGCGAAGACATTTGAGCAGTTGTTTCCCTACGGTGTCTCAAATTGCTTTTAGGAGATTAGATGGTTTAAAACATATATTATTGCCCTCTGATCAGATGACCACCCATGTTATCAGAGGAAAGGATGATGAAAGTGACATAAGAAATTGCGGTGAATTGAAGCATGTTATCGGAGGAAAGGATGATGAAAGTGAAATAATTGCAGAGTCTCCTTGCTTCTCAGAATTAAGAAGTCTCTCTCTATATGTCACTGTGGGAAACTGGATAGAGAAGGAGATGGGGATTTCTTATTCTGATAATTCAAAGCATATATTTTACTGTGGGAAATTTGTTTGCATAGCTCCAAGTACGTCCTTTATATTTCTCCAATAATCTTTTTCCTTTTTAATTTAAATTGTCAACTTCAATACACTGTGATATCTTCCTCCCGATTCCTAAAATTGAAGTAATTGATTAGTGGAGATAAATCCATTAGCCGGAATAAAATTTTGATAAGGGGTGTAAATCCCCAATTTTGTTACAAATTAGGGTTTATGTTAGAGTTAATGTAGAAAAGGAATAATGGTGTGTGGGTGAACTGATTTTATTTGAAATGAAATAAAAGAAAATTTTCAAATAGAATATGGTTTTTAGCTATGTATAGGGCCGGCCATGGGTGATAAGAACAATGACAGTTATAATTAACTTCTACAGCCACTTGGAAGATACAAGATTGTCCTCACTTATTGGATGCCAATTTCTCCTTATTGTCAACGTGTAAGACTGGAAGTTTGGCCTGCATAGAGTGCTTCCCTCTACTGGAACTCGCTTGATCTTTGTCAAACTCTATCACGCCCTTCTGCATGTCTTTACCTTGAATACTACTGTCACTTATCATAAGAACTTGCATCAAGTAAATTGGGTGCTCGTAATGTTAAACAAAAAAGGTTGTAATTAATGTAGTATATGATATATGAATATGGTGATGTTGTGCAGAATTTTAGTTTTCTTTAAAAGCGCTGATCACTGTATAATTTTTATTTTTCTCAAAACTTAATTCTATTTCACAGGTAGTGAAATAAGCAGTAGTAGCAGAGAAATAAAAAACTGGAAAGTAGAAGGAAGGAAATGATTATGTTTATGTCTCTTTTACTTTCGAAACAATGAAAGCAAAAGCATTAGTAGACCAAAGTAAGTTCGTCATCTAATTTCTCACCATAACCTTCACATTTCATCTTTCAGCCGTTTCTTTTCACACAAACTATCTCTGGACCGGCTGTTGATTTTGGATCATTTCCCAGTTGAGGATGAAAGACTACGGGAAAGAGGAGATTGGTTGTGGTGGGGATTGAAGCTGTGATTTGGGACCGGTTCAGGATCTTCTGCTGATAGGTTTATTCAGCAGACTTCAAGAGGTAAGAACCTGCTCTTATATCATGCAATTATATCATGCAAAGAAAAGGATAAAACCACAATAGCAAGACAAGAAGAAAGAACAATAGCTAGTAAAAAACTAGTTCTTTTATTTATTTATTTATTTATTTGTATAATGTAATGCGTCATCATAGACAATCACTTTTAATTGCTTGAGTTTGATCCTTTGTTGAGTTTGTTCCGGTAATTCTACTTCTTTGCATGTCTTTTCTTTTTTTTTTTCCCTTGTTGATCTGTTTTTTTTTTCATAAAAAAAAACTAAAAAAATCGTTGACCGATCATAGCTTAGATTAATTGTATTTGTTGTTGGAAGCGAGTTGGTATCATCCATGGAGGCTTCTAAGTTATTATCCTGAACCTTTCATTCATTTCTTTCTTTCCTAGGTGAGTACTTTTACACATTATTATTTTTTTATTTGCTTGTCACTATCTTTATATTACTACGCATATTATCTTAATTATGTCATCAAAATGCTTATACCTTGCCTTGTTGCTTTTGAAGCTGGGTTCCATACAGAGCTAAAGCCTTCTCCTTTTCTTCCCCCCGCTATTTTATTGAGTACTCAGTACCTCACTTGCCTTTCGCACATATTTTGCCAAATTAAGGTAATAAAATTCCTAATCTCAATCTCTCTATGCCTATTTTACTTGTAGTGACTCACTCTCACGTTTGGTATCCTTATTCCTCTGATTTCAGACTGGTGGAAAATGGCGATCGAAAGTGCTGCTGGATCCATTGTATCTAAGATAGCGGGATTCTTGGTGGAACCAGTAGGAGGGCAGTTAGCGGGATTCTTGGCGGAACCAGTAGGAAGGCAGTTCCGTTACATGTTCTGTTTCAACAATTCTGTTAAAGAATTCAAAGAACAAAAGGAGAACCTTGCTTTAGCACTAGATGGTCTGCAAAAAGATTTGGAAAATGCTGAATGGAATGCTGAAGAAATTAAGAAAGATGTCAAAAAGTGGCTGGAAGATGCAAACATCAAAATTGAAGATGTGAAGGCTATGGAAAATGAAATAGGAAAAAATGGCAATTGCTTTACTTGGTGTCCAAACTGCATGCGACAATTCAAGTTAAGCAAGGCACTGGCCAAGAAGTCGGAGACTTTCATAAAACTTGAAGAAATTAGTGCAGCCCATAGAATTTCTTCCATCAAAGGAATTCATGCCCTCAGAATCATCAAAAGAAGCTTTGGAACAGATCATGAAAGCTCTCAAAGATGACAACGTCAATATGATTGGACCGTATGGCATGGGAGGGGTGGGTAAAACCACCCTGGTAAAAGAAGTAGGCAGGAGAGCCAAAGAGTTGCAGCTTTTTCCTGAAGTTTTGATGCCTACGGTGTCCCGGAATCCAAATGTCACAGACATCCAGGATCAAATGGCAGATAAGTTACGTCTGGATATTAAAGAAAATAGCAGAGAAGGGAGAGCAGATCGATTAAGGCATAGACTGAAGGAAGTGGAGAAGATGCTTATAATCCTAGATGATGTTTGGAAAAATATTGACTTGAAAGAGATATGGATCCCATTTGGTGATTATCACAGGGGTTGTAAAATTCTTCTAACAACATGTCCTCCAGGCATATGTTCTTCTATGGAGTGCCAGCAAAAAGTGTTTTTAAGAGTCTTATCTAAAGATGAAGCATTGGTTTTATTCAGAATCAATGCAGGTTATACGTGATGGGGACTCTACCTTGAACACAGTGGCAAGGGAGGTTGCGAGAGAATGCCACGGCTTGCCTATAGCAATTGTGACAGTGGGAAGGGCTCTAAGAGGTAAATCTGCAGTTCAGTGGAAAGTAGCGTCTATACAGCTCAGAATCTCAATTTGCGCATATGGAACAAATTGACGAACAAAATAATGCATATGCTGTGTGAATAAGGGTATCTGCTTGTTTACCCATGTAATGTAATGTTGCGTGTTTAGTCATTACTGTGCGAACCTCAAAAAATAAGACTCTGTGCTTGTTATGATTTCTTATTCCCTCATTTAGAGAAGTTGAAGGTGTTTGAATGCCCAAAGCTGATCACAAAATCTGCTACTAAACCAAATGGTTCAATAATAAGAGCTCAATCAGAGGTGCTCCTGAATTGTCCTGATTTCTTGCTTCTCTTTTTGTGTGTTTGTTTCTTGTTTCGCTCAATAATAAGATTTAGAAGTTAAAATGTGTATGCCATGCTTGAATTGGTTTACAGGTATCTGAAGTAGCTGAGGATTCAAGCACTAGTTGCTCTGCACCAATTAGCACTTATAGAACATGGACCTGAAATAATGGTTGGGAAGAAGGAGAAGGAGATGAAGGAAGATGATGGTGATGATGATGATGATGGGTCTGATGATTAGTTTGGCTTTGGAATTTGAAAAACATGCTAAACAGGTAATATGGCTGCAATTATTTGTCTGCTCTCCTTTTCCTCCTTCTTTTAATGGTTCAATTAAATCAACGTATGTGATATCCATGGATGGTCTTTGTTCTTCATGTTTGCATCAGACAAGGTTGGTTACCTTTTACATGATCAACTCTACCTTAGGTGATTTTACGGAGATTCATGTCTTTGAGCTGTTGTGGTGCTGCGAATATGTTTTTGATTGGTGGGAAGTAATTCCAACTGTTTCATTGGCAATGGGATACAAATTGGCTTCACATTGTAACAGTCTTATTTACCAAAAGAAGATTTCGACTTATCTATGTATGTGTTTGCTATGTGAACTTCCCAAAAATAAGTGTGTGTGTGTTGGCCCATTTGAGTTTCTTTTGAAGTGTCTGAATCTTCAAAAACAAAGGCATAATGTTTACAGTTTAATGTGTGGACTTTCATTCTCCCTTCAGCTAAAATTAATTTCTCTCCGACTTGGGTATTTGCTGCATCAGCATGTTTTCTCTGTAGTTTGATGCTCTGTTTCTATTTCATATCAGATAGAAGAACAATTGCATGTTTTCCTAGCAGAATCCCTTGTTGAATGGTTTTTCCAAGCAGATACCTTGTTTTCATTAAAGAGAAAACAGAGAAATTTTTCCTTTTCTTTTGTTTCCACTTTTTTTCACGTTGTTGTGTTGCATGTGAAGCTGTTTTCAATGGCTAAGAGTAGCTTCCCGTTAGCTAGCTTCTTTCTAAGCATATTGTTGTGGTGTCAGAAATTAATAATTTTTTTAATATGATTTTTTAATTAATTTTTTTTTATTTTAAGTGTTAATCTTAAGTTTAGCTCATTTTTTATTTGATAAATCCAAATGTAACTTGGACTATTGGTAAAAATATAGGTCAACCTAAGTAAATCAAGCTTGAAATTTTTTATTGTTTAATATTGAGATATTGATATATAAGATCGCACACAGTCAACCCAGGATAAATGCTAAATTTGCGACTTGAATCATGGAAAAAGGACTAGAACATGTTAACTCAATTGGGCAGCTATCTATTTCTTTTTATATGTACAGGCATTAAATTTATGGATCAATGGAAGAGATTTGGTCGCATCATACCAAAATAACAACTTAAAATGACCATAATTTTTTATCCAATTGTTAGATCATGTTCAAATTCTTACATGAACCTTCAAATCTTTAGATATAAAAAATCTTGATAAGACCCCTGATTTTGATAGTTTTTTGTGATTTTCCATGTTTTTTTGTTTATTTATTTCTTGTTTATTTTGGATGTTATGCATCTTTTCTTTGTAATTTTGGGTTTTTGTTTTTGTTTTCTAGTTGAGGTAGGATTTCTGGCCTATTTAAGGCTTTGTAAACTTTCTAAAACGGTAGACTTTATTATTATTAATTTAGAGAAAATAAACTTGTAAATTTAAAAGTTCATATCTGCAACTCATTTTCACTCGTTAAAAATTTTGTGTATTTTAATTATTATGTTTTTAGCTTCTGACTGCATCAAAAAAATTTGCACGACAAAGCTCAAACCTAAAAATATGATGTTTTTTTAACTATAGAAGACAATATAGAGAAAATCGAAACAAAATACCATGACCAATTACAAAACATGTTAATAGAAAAGGTCGAAATAAAAAAAAATAAGGTTGATTTTGTTTTTTAAAAAAATTGCACTATGTGAATCTATAGTGTAATTGTCAAAGGACCATCGCAAGCTGTTAGGTGAGGCTCTAAGATATGATCTATATTATTCTTTAACATACCTCCTTAAGTGAAAGCTCTTTGACCTTGAAACTTACATAAGTTCACATTACCTTGTGTTTAATTTTTATTAAATAAATGAGGATGGTAAGATTCAAACTCGTGACTAAGCTTAAGTTGTTAAGTAAGGTCTCAAGATATAATTTATATTATTCTCTAAGAGTAATTAAGTATGCACCAACAGTAACAACAACAATAGTGGATTGCCTAGGACAACTAGATTTTGTTAATGCTCAAAACATTTTTTTAGAACATTTTCTTTGACACAATAAACTTGAGTTTCACTAAAATTAGATTTTCTATGCAAGATTGTCCATTCCATTCTGTTTAGCATAAAATAAACAGTATATCTCATATTAATTTTTTTTTAAAGAACAAAGTAGGATAAATTTCACCTCATTTAGAATCTAAGCTCATTTTGAATTTCTTTCCCATATTCTAGCCAAGTTGTTTTGAGTTTTTTCCATCCGTTCTGTTCCAGATTAACTTATAATTGGTGTTGTTTTGAGTTAGGGATAAAAATCCATAATTCTCAAAACAGGTATTCATGGGCAGATCTTCATCTCTCTTTTCCCGTTACCCATTTCCCCTCTTCCCCTCTTTCCTTTATCGAATCAATTTCATAACTAATTTGGGTTGCTTTTGTGGCAGTTTGAATGATTTACACAGCTATTGATAACTTTTACTTAACTGGTAAGAGCTATGGTTAAACTATAAGGTAAAAGATTCTAGTATATAATTTATATTATTTTTTAATAAGTTTGATGCTCTGTTTCTATTGCATATGCTAATGTGGTTTTGGAAATGGGCCTGGCAAAGCAGCATGAGATCTTGAATAAATGTTTTTGCGATGACTGAGACTTGACGTTGTATTATTTGTTCAAATAGCATAACAATGTCATGTTTTCCTATAAGAACCCCTTGTTGAATGGTTTTGCTAGAGAGTCTAAATACTCTATCCTATAAATGTTCCTCTAAATGTTCCTCTAAATGTTAGAGAGTCTAAATACTCTATCCTCTAAATGTTTCTTTGTTACCATCTCATTTTAGGCCATGTTTGTTTCCTGAAAAGTGATGGTTTCCGGAAAATCACTTTCTAAATTTTTCTGTGTTTGTTTACCATTAAAAAAGTTGGTCAACAGAAAACACTTTTCAGTCAAAAGAAAATTTGACTCGGTTTCCAGGAAAGTATTTTCCTGGAAAATTTAGACGGAAAATATTTTCCGGAAGTTATGAAAAATTTAGAAATGTCATATTATTTGCTGATATCAAATTTGATCCTCAAACTTTTAATTGCTATATATATTTTGTTTTGAATATTTATTTTTCAATTAAAAAAATAATTGAAAAATATTTTTCTTTTTTTCTTTTTCCTTTTTTCTTTTTTCTTTTTTCTTTGCGCACAGCATCCAGCTTTGTCAATTAAAAAAACTAATGCTCTACTACTTTCGGTGGAGTTTAGAGATTTGTTTTTACGTTGCTACAGTTGCCGTTGGGAACCAAGGATTCCTTACCAAGGAGATAACATTTTTAAAAGAAAAAGGCAAAAAAATAAAAACTACAACTATATCTTGGTACATCTTAAATCACTGTGTTAAAAAATTATTTCAATTTAATAATTTAAATTATTAGATGAGATTTTAATTTAAATTATTGGATTGAAATTATTTTTTTACACAACATATCAAATGAGATTACTTTGTTTTTTTAATTTGTCTTTTACTAATTCAAAAAATAAAAAATAAAAAGTTCAGGTTTATAGCTAACCCACCAAATACTTTAATCGGTTTGGTTTATATATGATAAAAAATATAAAAATTAATTTACAATTAATTCAATATTGACAAATAAAATTTAATAAAAAAACTCAACAATAAAATATAAAATAAAAAAATTATAATAAAAAAATAAAAAATGACCAATAAAAAAAATTCCAACCACTCGGGCTTATGTGGCCTAATATGATAGGGTCTATTACAGTACAACTCAGGCACTAGCATGTGAGCCTGAGACAAGCCCACACGCCTTTGCTACTAATTTGAAAAAACATGATATTATTCCTAGTATAGCTTGAACCCACTACCTTCGGATCGATCAACATACATTAACTAACTCAACTATGAGATAAATAAACCATAAACTGATTAAAAAATATATTAACTGGGTTTATTATTTATATAAATAATTAAACTGACACGAAAGCATTTAATCGTTTTGGTAATATAGTTACATAAACTCTAAACTGGATTTCTGAATGATAAAGGGAAGGAGATTGCATTTAAAAAAGAAGCAGCCGCGCCATATAAAAAGAAATCCAATTAAAAACACAACCTTTTATTATAAGCTTTAATAAAATTAATGAAAATAGTCATATCTTTCAATTTTGACCTCCCTGTCACTGTAGACTGAATTGAGCTAATGTTCTCCTACTTCTTCATCATCTATAGCCACATCTCCTCCTTGATCAACTCTGCCCCTTCAATTTTCATCAATATTACTCCTTTCTTCAATATTATCCAGATGTTCAACAATGGCTCCCAAGGTGCGGGTAACCAACTCCATTTGTGGTTGTAACTGGTTTAACAAGGAAGTAGAATCATGTTGTAGAGATGCTTGTTATGGGGGGTTCATAATAGGTTGTGGAGATGCTTGTTGTGGGTGATTCAAAATGGGTTTGGAGATGTTTTCTACGGGGAGTTCAAATTGGTTTGGGAAGGACTAGGGTCCTGTAATCTTTTATTGGTGGGATTATAAGAATTTCCACTGCGATTCCAGGCATAGAAAGAATTTCCACTGCGATTCCACAAAATTCAAAACTTGCTCTGATATCAATTAATACCAAACGATATTAAAGGAACAATTTATGTAAACTAATGAACATGATATAAAAGATAGCAAGAACGTATTGATAGAGGAAAAGAATTCTGATAACTTTATTGCAGAATCCAAGAATTGCAAGGAATAGGAAACAAGTAGAGCCTGATATCATTCAAAGGAATCACCCCTTGGAAT
>Ga0307518_10002984_pt1 | contig 12258 bp, 14 predicted proteins | sample 25_EM_MG_FD_203889 | JGI IMG/M metagenome (GOLD analysis project Ga0307518, IMG submission 203889) | Populus trichocarpa ectomycorrhiza microbial communities from riparian zone in the Pacific Northwest, United States - 25_EM | ecosystem: Host-associated > Plants > Roots > Unclassified | place... | reverse complement strand
TAACCAAGCTTATGGAATAGCCTTCCAAACTGTCCGAGATTGAAAACTTGCTCGCAGGGGTTCTCGATTTTCTATGCCAGTCCAGCTCCACTACAGGCAAAGAACCGAAGTTCTTCCATAGATCTCGTCAGTCTTTACAGTCAATAGATCGTTGACCGTGAGGCCACCAAGCACGTGCAGGCCATCTTCGTCGGCTACCAAAACTCATTCGATGTAGTAACAGATTCAGGTGAGGTGCATATGATTACCGTGACTTCTTCCACTGTCGGAACTTGGCACGCTTCTATGAACTGGACCGTCCAGACCGATGATACCTGCATGATGTCGATCTGACGTGTCCTGTTGTTTAATCAATGGCCATTAGTATGAGTTACTGTTTCAGTTCCTGACCATGTTGTTCCATGGCCCACTGGCCCTATCACATCTTCGATCTTTCTTATCTATCCATGCGCTCTTCGCGCTTGTGGGTCCACATATCGAATACATGTGCGTCTTTTATATCACCGTTTTCATGGACATTATACACACCACATTGTATACAAGAAGATTGGGAAGCCCTCTTGTCCAGCATCCGTGATGGAACCATTCTGGATATTGAGCACATTGATCATGTTCGGGCTTACCTGCAGGCCATTTGGAAACCAACGATAGTATCTGAAGAGAGCACGCTCACATGCGTGTAGATCCGAAACGGGTGGAGGGCTTTGGTGCATAGGACCTCCCCTGTCTTGCTCTGGGTGTGGCACAACTTGTTTTCCAGCGCTAAAGACGCTTTCGTATCTCTACAGTGCCGCGTTTGCCACTGCATTTCCCAAGGCAAGGAATTGTCTTCGATGATGCAGTGGTCCTCATCCTTATCAGGCAAGAACGGTGCTTGGACTCAATATTGCCATCTACAACTTTGGACATGGATGCACTGAAGGCCTCCGAAACAGCACTCTGAACATCGGTGATTCTGGAGAATTCTTGTTCCAAACTGGAGGCATCGTTGAGTATCTCGATGGCGCAGACACGTTCAGGCAGCGTGTATTTTTCTCTGCACTCCTTTTCCGGAACGACTATCTTCCTCCAATAGAGTCTGGCTTTGGGTGACTATCTTTTTCTTAATGAAGAAAACCATTACGCTCTCTAACTAACTCAACTTCCGGTGTTCACGTCCAGGGATGGTCTATGGAGGTACCTGATAGGCGACATCTTTGAAGCAGTTCGGTTTCACCCGCAAAACGGCTTACCTGTGTTCGAGTATTTTGGATGAGACAAGTACGCGAAACAGAAATTTTCACTCTTGGACCTTGATTGATTGTGGCTGCATACAGTTTACAAATCCGACTCCACCCTATTTTGATTATGGAGACGCATCTTGTTGATATGATACGAGCGATTAACGTACAGGGGATCCTGGAGGTGTATGGGTTCACCGCATTCATCGATCAACACGAGTCTCCGCCGACAGTAGGATTTTTGCTGGTCGTCGGGGATGCTATGGATCTTTTGTGATTTGGTACGCAGCGCTCATATGACCCAGGCCTCGATGCCTGGGTCTTAAACAGAAGGCCCTTAAAGCGCTAGCGACGAGCAACCATCTCCCGGACAGATTTTTTCATCGTGGAAAACTGCGGTCACCGACACTCCGCATTGGGTTGAGACCATGGAGTCGGCATGAATCGGCCAAGGTCCCTGTTGTGACCCGGGACTTGAATACACTCGAGTGGATGGAGGGAGTTGTGACCCGCTGCTTGGGTAGTGGTTCTGTCTCGTATATCCGTGCAGTTTAGAGGGTAAGATGGAAGGACTAGATATCACAATGTTCGTCGCAGGGCACATTGTAGAACCAAGGGTGATTTAACAGGGAGCAAGCAATTAATGCCGACCAGGTAGCAGTCTGCCAAAGCTAGACCCACAGAGGAAGAAAAGTCATTTCTCTAGATGAAAATTTACCATGGCACCACGGACATTCCACAAGCCATCGTACAGAAATCCAGCCTGCGCCCGATGCGGTTACCCATCCACCAAGCTGCGCTCACATTAGTGAAGACAAGGTCAAGAACCGAAAGACAACCGTCACAGGCCGCATACACGACCCCAAAATGGTCGCCGAATGGTCTATCTTGAGAACGGATTGAGTAGACAACCTTATCTTTTATCCCATCATCTCATTTTTTTCTCCTTGAGACAGTTCATATACGTGTCAGGGGTGTCAAACAGGCCTTGAAGGCATGAGAGAGGGCTTGGGAAAGTCGAAGAACGAAATGGAAGAGGAAGAGAGTAGAGAAATAATCTTCGCCTCCCGATTCCCCGATTGGACGCTTGGTCTTGTGTTTCTTTGTATCACTTCCAAGCTTATCATGTCCGAAGAACGGAGATTACTTGGGTAATAAGGAGCCTTGGTTGACATTCGCGACTTGCACCGTTTTGGAGGTCAATCAGCGCCGAGAGACATGTTACACCGACGTGACCATGCCAAGTACGCAGGACCAGAGTCTGGTTTTATCCGGACGTGCGAACTTGGCATGGTCAACAACTGTAGTGGTCGCTACGGACGGGGTGGGTCACGATCATCGTGAACGTCTGTCTTCACGAGATACGTGGATGTGAAACGCTGTTGTACGCTGCCTTACCAACTTGGCGAGTGTCGAGCGTTCGGATCTGCGGGTCGCAGATTTCCCACGCTCACACGGTTATGTCATCGAGGTCATAACTCAAGCAGCTGGTTCCTGCTTTTCCACGCAGACTCCTGCTCCGCCATGGAACCGACAGAGCCATCGAGCGCATCGTTGAACCATTTGACCCATCCTTCCAAAAATGAGACGGGCCTATTGGTGCTCATTCCGGACAGGATTGATGTAGAGGAAGAAGCACGGCTGTATGACGAACTCGAGGAGGTCCGCTCTCTCGCACGAGGTCTGGCTGTGGAGCGGCTGATATGGTGATAATCAGGACGAAGATGTGCCTCCTCCTTCACGATCAGCCCAGCCTCCCTCCATATTTTCACATGACATATGGCTCGGGGATCACTCGGGGCAGAGCTCAGCTTTTTCTCGTGATGTTATGATAAGTGGATGGACAAATGTTGGCGATGAACTCATGGGTGCATTTGTTGGTGAATCCTTATCATCATCATTTTCCCTCAACCTTTTCTGATGTATTTTGCAGTGTATGATTGTGCCATTCGCACGAAAGAGGTAGGGCCTCCATTTCACTTCAGTTTCGGCGTATGCTCAGCCCTCTCAGGGGACCACCATCCATACACACAAACGATATAGTGCTTTTGTCGAATTGTACCATGCTCTGAGACGCACACTGCCCGTAAGTACAATCAATAACAGCTTCCCATACAAATATTAGACTTACATGCGACGTCTTGGCTTATTTCTTAGCATCACCTCTTGCACTTTATTCCTCCTTTACCTCCGAAATCGCCATTCGCGCGGTATCGACCAGTCTTCCTTGATCGTCGAAGACGACAACTACAGTACTGGCTTTCTGCCGTCCTACTACATCCAGAAATTGGTGCATGTCAGGCGGTACGGTATTGGGTAATGAACCAATAAACTTCTCGACTGGAGTATGAGCGTTTCACCCATATTTATACCATATTTGATGTTACCCGTTAGGCTGAACCTGCCCTATGCAGCACAATACTTGATATCATTATCCCATCACCGTAGTACGTGTACCGCCAATGTATCCTCATCCAGACTGCTATGTCACATTCAAGCCTCGCTGTAACCATAACGGAAGCCCAACAATGCTTTTTGTGTACCTTGTCATACATGGCGATAAGGAGTGGTGTATCCGTGGGTGATCTGTCGGATGCAGTGTTGAAACTTCTATCAGTCCACAAGGGGTATAATTCCGTCAATGATCCCAAGATCTAGATAAATGGTAAAGATGAGGGGCAAATTGGGATTCAGAGGATACTAGGTAAGTAGGCAGAACAAACACCAATAGCTAAGAATTGAAACTGACTACTAAGACAACCGACGTGCCACATTGACTTACAGGAATTGCATAAGATCCTTGTTCACACTAGTAGTGCGAGGCCCGACAGTAAGTCCCGACTCCCACCAGAGCCCAACCAAACCCCCCCAGAGTGGACGAAGACGGAGATTAGAGAACTTCTCCGCCCCCACTCAAAAAACGACCAAGAGAACCCCTCGAAGGAATGCCCGCCTCCGTTTTTTCCTTCTTTTCACCTCCTCTCTCTCTCTCTCTCTCGCTCGCGCAATGTCAGACCTCCAGTCATGTACCAAATGGCCATTCTACATATAGTTACTTACCTGTCTGCCCCCCCAGCAACCTCTCATGTCCGGGGCTTTGTCCCGACCTACGATATTTCAGTTCACCCCTAGATTTATACACTCACGATACACTACGCATGTACGGTCTACCATAGGGCTACGCCCTGAGGACCATAAACTTGGAATCCAAAAAAAAAAAAAAAAAGTCCCGACTCAGTATATTAGTGCAACATGGGACACAATGCCCTCAGGAACTTACATAAATGCGACTCAAAAAAAAAGTTCTGACTCATCTACACCGCAATCTCATAGCCTGGACTCGATCTGTTGTAACCTATGCTCACCTTTGAAACCTTCTCTGAGCAGTCAGCTTTGCAACTTGGGTAAGTAAGATAACACCTGTTTCATCCCGACTGCGATCTGAACGAAATGAGTGCAATCATTTGTTGGTCTGACACTAGTCATACGGACAGGAGGAATAGAAGGTCAGGCTATACGGCCACTATCAAAGCTGAGACAGCCCGCACTGCACTCGGACAATGATTGCTGATAGTAGGTCGGTAGATCATTTGAAGTTTCCATACAACTTCCCTGATTGTGGCTCTACACGCTGCGGAATATAACTTTGATGGCGGATACGAGCGAAACAATGAGTCTGGTGTACGTAGTATGCATCTCTGCAGGAAGAATTGAGTTTGACTTGCAGGCAATATTTTCCCGCTGAGGGCTTCTTCTATGCATGGTTCACGATTTAAAGTTTAGATAACCACCGCCATGGCTATGGTTGATGGTTCCGCCGGGGCTGGCTTTCTGGTGAGCCACTGGCGCTTCAAACACTGTAACACGATCAAGGACGGCGACCATGATGCCGCGGTCATCAAACGCGCCAAGGTGATCCTGTGAAAGGTTTGCAACTTTTTTTTTCCGGTTACATCGTTGTTCTCCGCTCTGGAGTCACTATGGTTTATCATGTATCCTATTGCCTAGCGCCTATCCGGTCATTATCTTTGCAAATTACGTGCCAAGCTGAGGAATTTATAGGAATACTTTTACAATAGTAGGTGGGTGGTTTCTAGGTGTTTCTGCGGGATTCTGGTTATAACATTAGACCGTGGGCGACATACAGAGACCTCGCTATTTCCTACGTGGGCAGCGCTCCACCACGATGTTCCGCAACATTGGGTCCTACTGACCCCTCAGAACACCGAGTTCGGCCATTGATGCCCTCTTTCTGAACAGGGAAGGCCAATTGCCTTCTAGCTGAACAAGGGTCGAAGACATCATCCAATCAGTATGATGTGATTGACTGCGCCCAGTTCTCAACTCCGCCTTCCCTTGTTGCATTCTCGCCGTCCTCAGAAGGCATTCGGTCATCGCTGCAATCCTAGGGACTCGCGGAATAGGAAAGACAAGGGTACGCCATCACCACGTTGAGATTGCTTGATCGCTTCATTTACAGCCGCAATGATCGGATTCATGCCATGCGTGTCACAGATCACAGGTTTTCAGGGTGTGCACTTAGCGTAGAATACTAAACAGATCCAGGCCTGCACCATCGAGGTACACCCTTCATTACATTCTGTCGCTGTGATTAGTACCAGCGTGTGGAGCATCCAACTGCGCCCGATGTGTCATTTGATACCGCTGGGGATGCACTCGGCGTGATGACGCACCTCTGCAGCAGAATCCGAACAATGGTGTAATCATTCAAGAAATGGAGAAGCACATCATTTCCGAACCACAATGAAATGTCTGTCGCCACCTTCAACCTCCAAGGTACACAATCTAAGCCGGAAAAGAAGACAATGTAAACTTTCGTGGCATCTTGTGAAATGCTTTCAGCATTGGTCTACGCATCATCGCTAATCCGTCACGGATACGTCCGATATCGTGACGTGAGTGGCACTGGCATGCCTTGTCCTATCATATATCATTCATTTAAAAAAAAACATTGCCAGTAACCCGAAAGCCTCCGTGCACCGAGTCATTGAGTAATACCACCCCCTTGCGCCAATCGAATGTGTCAGTATGGTTCATAATATGAGAATCTGAAACATGCCAACTACCCATTCGGTACCGATTCCAAGTCCTCCAAAACTCCCCCAACTCAATTCTAAACGCATCTTCGTTAGTCACCTATATGTGTGGGAATCGCTTCTCTTCGATGGCCTTCCTTTATGCCATTTGTCATCGCCGTAGAATGAGATCGATACGGTGGGTTGCAGAGGCCTCTGTAGTTGACCACTTCGTGTCAGCGGCCGGCTACGGGGGCCAGGTAAATACATTCCTGCGCGCGGGCGCTGTATCTGAATTTCCATATACCACCTGCGGCTTTTGTGTAAAGACCTGTGAACAGATGTCAAGACCAGAAATGTTGGGCGCACAGGAGACGGCGATAAGTGTAGTACATTCTTGGAAAGAAATGGTGGGGCGCTTGATGTACAGACGGCCGGAACTAGGAGAAGTTTAGGCCTGAATGAGAAAAGAAAAGCGACATGTAATACCCGCGTTCATCTATAGTAGTATGTAGGTGTCGGACGTCGGACGTTCACACAAGTCAGGAGTAGAGACGTCAAGACATTTGTCCGAATCCCCGTTTTCCGGATGTCGATGATCCTCCTCCAGAGGGGCAGTGGAACGACCCTCATATAATAAGGGCGGCGTAACCAAGCAACGTGTATGCAGCGTATGATAACCTTCCACGTCCACCCTGGACACAAAACATCGGGCCCGGGACGGAGTCATTGATGGGGATACGGTGGAGAACAAGGAGAAATGGTTGGTGGCCCCAACGCGAGGTCATCCATTCTGCCTTTGGTGTCCATACGAAAAGTGATCCTCGGTTTACGTCGATCCAACTCAGGTTACAAGTGCAAAGTCGATACCAAGTCGGTGTCCATGGCCACGTGTACCAGCCCCGACCGCTACATATCAATGGCTTCAATACGGGTTTTTGCGGGTGCAGGGACGTAATGAGAGGGGAAAGGATTTCGTTTTAAGACCGGGATGTGGCGCCCTCTTGTCAACCCTGGGGTTCACGAGATGAGATTTTTATATGAACGGTAGCGCGTTCGAATGCAGCGTTCAATTTCCGCAATTCGTACAAGTGGCACGGGCATGAGTTTGGCGGTGCCGGTCGCCTATGGTGGATGATGATTGTACATATACGTGCGATGGGATGTCATGGGGCTTGGTTTCGAACGTTAAAAGTGATCAAAGTAAGTTTACGTGGGCCTCGCGTGAGTTGATCGAAAGTTCAAGATCCACCAAAGATCCACGACCCTTGCCACATCGGGATCGTGTCAGTCTCGGGATCAGAGTGATTGATCAGCCAAGGGGGGGAGGGGGACTGCTTTCGAGGCTTACATAGTATACGCCATTGCCAGCAGGTGTTTCCTTGCCATTTGGGCGTATTCAGCGCGTTTGGGGATGATTCAGCATGGTGTAATATGACGAAAGATGAAAGGTCACCAGTCATACCTGGGAGATGGTGCTTTGTGCGGCTCTAAGCCGAGCGCACCCACGGCGAACCCCGTTCATCTCCACAGTGTCTCAGCTGAAACGGACTACGTTCGCCCCACACAGCAACGAGTAGTAAGCACCGCGAAACGGTGTGATTGTGTATCACTTGCATCCAACCAGATGAATGGACCCTATGATGCGGGGTATCGTAATCGTTGTTCTTCGCGTCAGAGTGATTATTGATTATCATCCATGATGCATTGATGACGGCACGCCACGCAAAGGAAGCAAAGCCCCCTTGAGAATTCTAGCCAAAACGAGGCGTGTTTCAAATTGAATCTTGGCTTCAGTACTTTTGGGATGAAGGTTGGGAACCATAGCCTGATTGAGGTACTTACCCAGCCAAGACGTGCGTCCAACTTAGTTTGTTACATAACTACTTATCATGTGAGGCACACGAGCGCCAGATGCCAGTATGCGCAGCCAGACGTACATTGCTCTGTGCTGGGTAAGGGGTCGAGGTGCACGCGAGTTCTTGTGGCAATGTCTTGGCTGTACCGCACCAAGGGCGATGACTTGGGCACGTACGTCCTTGATCGTGACGGAGCCATGTTGATACCATCACGAAGGAAGTGATTCAGCGCCAAAAACCATCCGTGTATTAGGTTAACGGACCCAAATCAAGCAAGCCCCCCCGCATCCATTATACGTGTCAGGGAAATGACCAAACCCTGTGAGACACGTCAAGTAGACACCTCGCATTTGGGTTGGCTTTACTTATGAATTCATAGAGAGAGATTTTGATGCTCTTCAAAGCTGAGAGTGCGGAGTGGTTTTTTTGATATGATGGCAGCAAAGTTTAAAGTTTTTGGCGAACAGCTCCATACGAGCTGTCCGATGGCTGATATCATGTCTGAGAAGAGTCGTATACTGCGGTATGCCATCGATTGCATCTCATGGAAAGTTCCATTCATTTTACATAACGGCTGTGTGTCATCCAAATAAGGCAGAGAGGGAGGAGGGTTGGCTTCGGGCTTCCGTTTCCTAACCAGTTCGACAGGTGCTAATGTGTACTAGGTAAGGGGGAAGGGTGTCACGGGATGCGCGGAGCATGGGATATCTTGGCACGGAGGAGCAGAGACCGTAGCATGCTCGTCGTCGTGGAATGACTCGACATGGAAACGAAGCGTCGCTATGAGCAGACGTGGCGTGCCACGTCGACGGGCGGGTTCATATGCATGCGTGGCAAACGGTGGGACCATAGAAGTCGCGAGTAATACCAAAGGTGTGGTGGCAACCGAGGGGGGGCGGGGGCGGCAAAGGCAGTTTATTAAAGACCAAGCTGCGACCGCCGTCGAGACCGAGACCGAGGACCGCCTACGTGTGTGTTGGCCAGCGGGGTGGATCAGGATCAGGGGGGGGGCTTTGAAATTGGGATGGGAGAGAGGTCATTAATCATTAATCAGCAGATGAGCATGGGAAGAGGAACGGGGAAGGTATTGGACAAAGAGGCGGCGGAACAGAAGGAGGCATATCGGCCAATTGAGAGAATGGCCGCATAGACGGAGAAAGAATGCTTATTGCAAGGGGTGCCATATTGAGAGGATGAAGAGAAAATGAAGGACAACAGCTTCATCGGAATCTGATTTGATGTGCAGGGTCGGTGTGATAGGGTACGCGATCAAGATCTGAGCGAGTTATTTCCTCTAATAAAAATTGTTTTTTGCATGATTCCGAGGAATGCCAGCGAGTTACCTGATTCATGATGCGATAAGGTAACAACGGGAGTCAATAAAACGTCCATCGCGGGGGGTCTTTGCGATGTGTCGGCGATTAAAAAGGCAAGGGCTGTGCCGTGGCGGCACGGACAAGGCCGGGATTGGGGCTCCGCTCGGGGCATAATATGGTGTACATAATATATTAAAAAAAATTAAATGCCTTCGCTTTCGCGGTCGACGTCGACGTGTGTGGTTTGGGAGGTTAAAATTAACCGTCTATTTAAGCTGTGGACGTCGAATTCTTGCACTCGGAGCCTCTCCCCACTGAAAAGGCAAACCCAGATTCAGACTCGACGAGGGCTCAAATACCGCGTCGTTGTCTCCCTCACCGCTCAGCCAGTTGCCCCCCTCGCACACCGCCCAATTGCTGCTTCGGGTGAGTGGCTTGCTCTATCCAGCTCGACGCACGGCCTGAAAGCCAATTAGACACTGGATCTGTGACGCTTCCTGATTCCTTTGATCATCCCAGTGTCTGTTCTTTGTTTGCTTCGATGTAGCGCCTCTTTTGATCTGTTGATGCATTATCAGGCTGTCCTTGCCCACTGATAAATCACTGCGCTCTCTCTCTCGACCCTCGCATTCCCATCCCCCCCCGCATGCCTCATCGAGTAGACTCTTACACCATGTCATCGTAGGTGTTCTTGATTGCCGCACGGATCCATTTGTCTCACCTCACCTCAGCCACAGACGCGACTACGACTACGGGTACGACCACTCATACCGCAGACCGAGTCCTCCTCCCATCACCGCCCTCTCTCACTCCCCCTCCCTGTCGGCCTCGTCCGTCGAGCGCTCCTCCATATCCTCCCCCGCGTCCCGTCGCTCCCCGACTATCCGTCCCCTAGAGTCCCACTCCACCTACTCCGATGCCTACTACTCCCAAGACCACGCCTCGCGTCAGTCCAGACCATACCACCACGATCCTGTCCGCGACTCCGAGCGTTCCTCGCACAACTACACCTACTCGTCCTCCAGGTCCCACCAGGACCATAGATACCCACACGATGCGCATACATACCACACTGCCTCTCCATATAGCAGCTCTGCACTCCCACACAGTGGCGTCGGCTCCCGCGACACAGGCACCCTCTCGTACCCCCTGCCAGGTCAAAACCATTACCCCGTTGGTTACACTGATGATGCAGCGACCAAGCTTAGCGACAGGGTTCGACGACGGTGCTACAATTGTGGCACGACGGACACCTCCACGTGGAGGCGATCTAATCTCAGTCCTGGCAAAGTGGTCGGTACCCTTTCACTTCTGCATGCGATGCGACTGAATATGCCCCGCTTATAGCTCTGCAACAAGTGCGGTCTGTTTGAGCGCACGCACGGCAGGGCGCGACCTGACCAGTTCCCGCACCGCCGAGGACCACTCGCGCAAAGCACGATGGGCCGTCCCAAAACGCCCCCTCAGTCCACTCAGCTTCCACCCATCTCCACCCATGTTCCCCCGCTAGCCCCATACCACTATAGCCACCCTTCTATTGCCCCGCTGTCGTCGATACCCGATTCGAGGAAACCACAGCACCCAAACCAGCTCCCGGAGATCCAGTCGTGGATCGATGCGCCGGCTCCACCACGCTCATCAGCCATGGCCACATACGCCACCTCGTCGTCTGACCACCGTGGTCACGGGCATGGGCATGGGCATGGGCATGGTCACGATCATCTGATGCCGCTTCGCCCACGGTCGCCCCCGCGTCTGCAGCACCACGTTGATATGCGGTCGTCGAGCGTTCATGAGGCGGTTGCGTGAGCAGCGATCACCCCCGTCTCTTCGACACTGGGGCTTGCTGAGCTGTGCCCCGGGCCCATGCCAATCACGATTCTGAAACCAAATGACCCAATCCCGTGTTGACAGGTGCCCCGTGGGAGAACAATGTGGTCACGACTAGCCGAGAGCCGAGAATCTACGATTGGCATCTTCCTCCCTTCGCTTCGGTGCTTTTTTTCCATGTGTTTCGTACTCGTATTCGGGTGCTTGGAGGGGGGGGACTTCTCCCTCTCTCGATTTCATTTTCTTGCGCGACTCGTACTTGGTTTGCTCGGTTTGCCTCGGCGCCCACTCGCTCCGCTTTCTTGCGCCTGGATTATATAAAACAGAGTTTCGCTCTGACACTCGTTTAGCACTTTCATCGCTCCAGCTTCCTTATCAACGAATGACCATCTTGTAACGCTACGTATTACGCTCCCCCTGTCAGAGATTGTCCTTTTTTTTTCTCCCCTTGCTGTCTGATTTGAATATCCCTTTGCTTAAACACAACCTTGCTGTATTGCTATATCGTGCTTTCCCCCCCTAGACAATGTAACTGGCGAGTCCCGATGACAGCATGCACGTATTTATTGAGGGGACTTGTGATGTGCTTAGCAGATGGTCATCTGATACGTTAGCGGTGGATCCTGAGATCCAAGGATTTGACAAATGGCTTGAGTGTACTACATACTAGCTGTCGGCGGTCATAGTGGAGCGCCCCTTCTCCACAGCAAGTGCCAGGGGATATCCATGTTCCCCCCCCACTAGGGATGGGATGCACCCGCTAGTCCAGACTCGGTGATAGGAGGCTTGATGGATGTACTGATCAGTGATGTACGTACGCGTATGCGATCAGATCATGGACTACCAGGGTTGGGGGAGCGGCGGCGAGCAGAAGGATCAATAATGGGATCAAGGCGGTAAAGATCCGTTGAGCGCAGTGCAGGGTCGCGGAGGAAGGGGGGGAAGCCGGGTCGCCCCCTCATTACCAGTATGCACCAAGTACGGGAATGACAATTAT
>Ga0307518_10002982_pt1 | contig 12262 bp, 8 predicted proteins | sample 25_EM_MG_FD_203889 | JGI IMG/M metagenome (GOLD analysis project Ga0307518, IMG submission 203889) | Populus trichocarpa ectomycorrhiza microbial communities from riparian zone in the Pacific Northwest, United States - 25_EM | ecosystem: Host-associated > Plants > Roots > Unclassified | place... | reverse complement strand
ATAAATAAATTACTTATTGTGCTGTGCTGCATGTTGGTCTCTTTGCCTTTCATGAATGTTTCCTATCTTTCCTACATAAAACCATCTACAAAGGTAGTTGCTTTGCTCTTCTTCTCTTTGCTGTTGCTGGGGTGTGATTATGGCTCAAAAGAGGCAACCGGAGGAGGGTAAGCCTCGTTCTGATGGGAATAATAGCCCTGACGAAAAGAGGAGGAGGTTCGATTTGAAAAGGTGACTTTTTTTTTTATTACTACTATATTCGAAGTGAAGTGGGTTTGATGAATTTTGTTTTTGGGTTGTAAATTATGATTGAGATTATGGAAGCAATGTGGAAATATGGATTAAAAATGAAGTTTGCTTGCTCGTCTTTGGTGAACAATGAATGCTTTTGTAAAGTTTGAAAACTTTGTTGGGTTTGTGTTGATTCTTACTTGAGATTCTTGTTGACTGTGCTCTGTTAATGAGTAAATGTCATTTAAAAATTATGAGGGAAATTGTGAAATGAGTGAGGCCTGAATTGGCTCTTTATTGTGGTGAGGGAACGAAGGGTGGAATTATCGGATGTGATTCTAGTGCTCGTTGAAGTTTTCTTTCACCTTTCTTGTTTCGGTCACTAATCTATTTGTTAATGATGTCTAGTGTGGTTGAGGAGGTGATTAAAATGCAATCAGTTCAGCATTTGCTAGAGCCAGTTTTGGAGCCGTTGATACGTAGTGTGGTATGTGTGTTTTTTCATGATCAATTGTATTGCAGAATGTTTTATATTACATACAGTTGATTGAGCTTTGATGTTGTAATCAGCATCTTCCTGTTTTGCTCCTGCAACTTCCATTCAGTATGCAGAGCGGCGTACTAAGATGGTTTATAGTTTGTTAAATTTACAAGCTTGAATAAATGTGACGTAGAAATAAAGGCATCAAAATAGCCCTTTCAAAGTTCAAACATAACATTCTCAAATTAACATAATTTGGAGCTTGCGTACTTGCGGTTGTTATCAATGGAACCTTTAGAGTAGCATATTTAAGCTACCCTTCCCCCTCCCTCTGTTGGTTGCAACTTCCTCCATAATGATATGTTCTGATCAAATTATCCCAGCTCGTGCTGCTGTTGCCTTCTCCAGCTATTGAGCCTTCTGTTAACATGTTCCTTTTTTGCTAGATGAGAAGAGGTCTACTTAGCACCAGAATGGTGTGGCTTTCAGTCTGTTAGATTTGAACATCAGGAACCCCTTGCCTAAACTTCTTAACAAGTTGCAACTGCAAATTGCAAACATTGTTTATCACCTCGCCCTTGTCTCTTTCTTAGACGGGATAAACTGTCGATCATTCTGGAACAGAGTGTCTGTGTCTAATAAGCTGGAATTTTTAGCTTCTGTTTCAAGTTGGTTGGGAAGTGCTGTGAACAAGAAAAAGAAACTGGGGTCCAACCTAGAATGGACATTGTAGCCTCTGTTAATGGTATAACAGGCAGTTGGCTACTCCAGGCCTTCTCTTCTACCTTCCATTATAACCCTCCGAGTTCATCTTACTATCATCAATAATTTTTCAATGTTATATACAGTGGCTTTACTTCAGTAACTGCCCAAAGTCTCTTGACGAAGCTTGGTCTATTGAGAATGAAATATATCCATTAAAAACCTATGGTGTGTAACAAATGATGAGTGCTAACAAATTAAGATGTTTCCTTGCTTCTTCTTCTGTAAAAACCTTTGTTTCTTTTTTCTGGTTTGCATCTATAGGTCTTCCAACATTGTGTACATGATGTGTTATCTCATTGTTAACGGATTTGGATGCTTTAAAAAATAAACAAATGGTTTTTCAAATGGAACATAATGTGTTAGTTCATATTACTTGTGAACTCTCGCATCTTGTAGTGGTAGTTTATATATAAGAGATTTAATAGATCATATAGAGTGGTAATGAACATTTTTCTATTATGCTTTTACAGGTAAAAGAGGAAGTCGAATTAGCTCTAAGGAAACATTTGGCCAACATGAAAAGGTAAGAATCAATGGTCTGAAGGTGTTGAATGGTTTATATATCCTTCAAAGGTAAATAGGAAGAAGTGAGAAATGTGTGCGCTTAGAAGATTGTGATCCCTACTACCCTTGTAATGGATTCTGTATGGCTCATGTTTCTTATGCATCCTTTTTCAGGAACATCGGGAAAGAGATAGGTTCTTCTGAATCAAAAAGCTTAAAACTGCTGTTTGCAAACAACCTCTCACTTCCAGTGTTCACTGGAGCTCGTATTGAAGGAGAAGAAGGTCCAGTATTAAAAGTGGTTTTGATGGATACTCTTACTGGGAAAATTGTCAACTCTGGTCCCGAGTCTTCTTCCAGAGTGGAAATTGTCGTTCTTGAGGGTGATTTTGATGGTGATGAGGGTGAGAATTGGACACCTGAAGAATTCAAGACTAACATTGTGAGGGAGAGAGAAGGAAAGAAACCCCTTCTTACAGGAGATGTACTCCTCAATCTTAAAGAGGGGATTTGTTTGGTTGGTGAGATTTCATTTACAGATAATTCAAGCTGGACAAGAAGCCGCAAGTTCAGGCTTGGTGTAAGAGCTGTGGACAACTTTGATGGTACTAGCATAAGGGAATCGAAGACAGAATCCTTCATTGTCAGGGATCACCGAGGAGAATGTGAGTTTGTGTGTGCATTTGTTTTTGGCATTCCTTTACTGTTTTCCTCAGAGGCTCAAACTATGAAATTGAAATGGTGTCAGACAAATTTCCGATTAAGATTCTCTGTGTAGAGTCGTTTAAGATGCTTTCATTTTGAAAGCATGAACTCTTTCTTATGGAGGATATGCAATGATTATACCCTGTGAAAACTATACTACAGCAGATCAACAGAGGAAATTGACACTCCTAGGTCCCAAATATATGGTTAATTTGGAAAATGATTGAAATTTAATTTATTTAAATTGAACCAAAATAAAAACTTCTATTCAACCTGTAGGAGATTAAAATTTGCATGCTGAATGAAAAATTCTATTTTTTTTTTCTTTTATAAACAAATAAGTTTAAATTTATTGTTTTTTGAACTGAGCACATATCTTTGGGACCGAGGATAAAGGTTGAATCTTTTCCCGTATTATAGAATCTTTATTACTTCAAAATTGTGAGTTCTTAGAAATTCTGTGTTGCACATATTCATGCTATTGAATATGTATTATATATATATATATATATATATATATAAAAAGAAGTATTTGATTACGTGAGGCAGAAAATGATATGATGGAAGTGAATAAGAATAAATATTGGCTCTGATTTGAACATATGATTGAAAGCTTATACAAGTTATCAGGGGAAAGAGATGTTTTCTTGGCAAAAATGTAAAACAGAGAAAAAAATTTGTGCTCTTAACCATTAGTTTGTGGTTTCAGTGTACAAGAAGCACCATCCCCCATCTCTGTTTGATGAAGTTTGGAGATTAGAGAAGATTGGCAAAGATGGAGCTTTCCATAAGCGATTGAGTCGGGAGAATATCAATAGTGTGAAGGATTTCCTGACCCTTCTTTTTATAGACCCTTCACGGCTTCGCTATGTAAGAATCTACTGTTTTTATCATAAACATTGTATAACATATACCTCCTTGACATATTTTACTTGTGCTTTTGGGTACCTGGTACAATCCTCATCATTTTATCTGTTTGCCTTTTTTAAGAGGGTCCATTCATTACATTTTTTATCTTCAAAATTAGAAAATAGAGAGAAACTTCTTAAAAACAAAAACTTCCCCACATATTGATAACTAGAATAGCTCTTAATTTTATGTTTTAGGGAAAGACTTGAGGCTTTGCAAATGTCCAAGTTGAGACCAGTCTGTTTGATAGATACAGAAGCCCTCTTTTTCTGTGACATATCAAGTAACCCCATCAGACCTGTGTCCAATTTTTCTGCTTCATGTAATTTTTTCCTAGCACCATGGTGGACACTTTATGTCCGTCTGAGTTAAACACCTGTCTTCATTGCCCTAGGCACTGCTCCATGGACGTCTTGTTGATTATCAGAAAGGAGAATAAAAAACTATTTACTTTAAAGGACCATACGTACTGCATGCCTCTAGTTTTGTCTATGTCGCATTTAAGTTTTATGACCTTACAAGAATTTCAACAACTATGACTGCTTTAAATGATGTTTCCATAGTCTTGAAATAACATGAAAATAACATTTTGATGGGTATATGCAGATTCTTGGCACAGGCATGTCCGCTAAGATGTGGGAAGTTACTGTGGAGCATGCTCGAACCTGTGTGATTGATAAGAGAATATTCTTGTATTGCCCTCCTGTTTCTCAACAGAAAACTGGTGTCGTCTTTAATGTCGTGGGACAAGTTATAGGATTGCTTTCAGAATGCCATTATGTTCCTCTTGATAAGCTTTCTGAAACAGAAAAGGTACAGTTCTCTCACAACCTTAATTTATTTTTCATTACTTTTTTTTCATTCCTTGTTTCCACCAGTCATTTCTGGCTTCTTATACTCAACCCTGCCTTCAGGCTGATGCTCAGAACTTGGTAATCACTGCATTTGAGCACTGGGAGCAAGTCATATCTTTTGATGATGAAGCCTCTCTGGTGGGTGGCTCCTCACAATTATCTGATGTTCCTTACACCTCAAGCTCGCCCCGGACAGAGAATTCCTGTGGAAGCAAGTATTTGGCTTCACAAAAAATAGAAGGGTTTGATTATGCACAGCCAAGTGCATCTTCTCCAGACATCATGTCATCAATATATACTGTTGGGGGTGGGAGTGGCTTGGATGATTATGCCTTGCAGGGTATTGAAAGTTTGGGTCTTAGATACGACCAGACTTTGAACTTCCCTAGCCAAGTCTCCAACTCCCTCATCTGTGACACTGATTCCTTGGTTCATGCTTTCTGTGACGAGGAGCATCTGCGGTTTTTTGATACAGATCTTCAGACTCAGAACCTTGGTTTAGAAACACAAGCTGATTTACAAAGTGCCGTTGATAGCTTCCTGTTGGCACGCTCTACAGCCGTTGCTGTTGATAAGGCTAAGAGGAGATGGGCAAAGATCTCTAACGTGTTGAAATGGTTCTCTATCAGGAAGCTTGTGGCTACAAGAAAAAATGGTGTTCGAGGAATTTATAGATATTAGAGTGATGGGCCATAAAAAAAGTTACCAGGTCACAGTGGCAAATGTAGTCTTAGTCAGTGCTTCAGCGAGCAAAGTTTCTCACCTGCAGTAGATGTGGAGGCAAGATGAAGTTTGGTAGTTGTAGATACAGCTGGTTCTTAAACCTTGACTCTAAGTACTGTAGAATTAGTAAATGTTTATCCTTAAATTAGATGGTAAATTTGTATATGTGCTTAAGACTATGAGGTCTCTGGTTTTAGCCCCTTGAGTTGAAGCTCGAATGCAAGCAATGAAACTGGTTTGCTTGGAATTCTGTAGCTTTACGTGGATAATTGTTTTTGTTGAGTTCTCAAGAATCATTAATTCAGCGTAAACAATAAAAAAATAATATCTAGAAGTGAAGTCCATATGATGATCATCATGTTAGAAAGATTTAGAATTGATTAAAGGTTTATTATCTGAAAATTTGATTTTTTTTTTATTTTTACTAATTCTTTAAAGATTGGATTATCACAAACCACAAACCGTTCAATTATCTGATCTTTAACGGTAATTTAAATAAATCATTAGTGAGAAATCTTTTAAATTTCTATTTAGAAAAAATCAATATTTAAAAAAAAGAGATTAATATGCTTAGAGTGCTAGCTTTTTATTCTATGACTTACATAGTTTTTTCTTTCTAACAAACAACCATTCTTAAAAAAAAGTAAGAAGCATAACTTACTATTTGTAGTGAAATCTGAAAAACTCTATAAATTGATAAAATATTAATTTGTCTTCTGAATAATATCGATATATTAATTCAAGGCAATTTTAAAAATTAACACAATCAAGTTCTTATTTGATTTTTCTAGATTTAGAAATATAATCTATGTATTAATTATATTTTAGTCTTTAATTTCTAAAATATATTTTAATCAAGTCATACTTAATTAAATCATTACAATTTAATTTTTGACTAATAGTTCTTAATGTGTATGACCCATTAAGTTCCTAATATGTTGACCCAAATATAAATTATAATTCCAATTAAATAAATTAACAATTTAATTTATTATCAATTCAATAATTGATTAATTTATATTTGAAGATCAGGTGTATCGTCTAACAACGTGTCATAATCCTCTAAATATTAAAAAGTCATTGATGGTTTGACTTAATCTTTTAGTGATCGATTTCTCAGTGTCATTAATATCATTTCATCAATAATATTCCGATTTGACATTAAAACATGAAGTATGTCTATCATGTTAAATCATAATTGTTTTCTACGTAATAATCATTGATTGTTTGAATAAGATTTGAAACACTTTTCAAATATCATTCCATTTTTGCCAAGAATTTTTCAGTCAATACTATTTGAGAACAGATGAAACATTTTCTCTAATTCATATAGGGTGATGAATTATCTCTTGATTGTTTAAGTACCTTCATATAATTCATATTATACTCAATGTCTGCTCCTTCGTTATCTTGATTAAGATAACATGTAACGAGATCAAAATATAACATTTTTTATACAAGATAACTTAGTGATCTTAAATCTAAGGATCACTTACAAAACCGTGACGTGAGTCTTTTCATAGACATAGGTGATCTCTACAAATGAAATTTTCATATGGGTCAGTTCAGTGTACATGTCTTATGACAAGCACCTACGTATTAATTTTAGGTATCCCTTATACCTCACCTTATGAGAACAATTGCTTCCTTTCATAAAGAAAAGAACATAATATGTACCAGTCTCTACGACTCTAATAAATGTCCAGTATTTAAGAGATGATCGATCATGAACATTTTAGGAACAATTCTTTGATGCAATAGAAATTTCATAATTATAACAACTTTATAATTTTCTTTGCAAAACATTTTTGTCCTATGAATTTTATATTTACTCTAGATTCATAAATCAAGTATTAGATTCATTAATCTAATATTATATGAATATTAAAGATAAACTAAGCCTTTATTAATAATAGATATGTATTTAATAATGTCACGTGTAACCAAACGATTAGCTACAAGGTATATTAAACTAACAATCTCCCACTTGCATTAAAGTAGGGGTGAGCAAAAAAACCAAAAAACCGATTAAACCGAGAAAATCAGGAAAAAAATAACCGAAAAAACCGAACCGAAAAAAATCGATTAAAATTTTGAAAAAACCGGCTGGTTCGGTTCGGTTTCGGTTTTATAAGCAAAAAATCAAAAAAACCGAACCGAACTGAAACCGGAAAAAACCGGAAAAAAAACCGAGCCAAAACAGAAAAAACCGAGCCAAAACCGGAAAAATCGAGCCAAACCAGTTTGAACCGGTTTTTGCCCTAAAAAAACCGAACGAACCGAACCGAAACCGGTCGGTTTGACCTGGTTTCGGTTTTTTTTAAAAAAATAAATTTTGGTCTGGTTACTTTTTTTGATAAAAACCGAACCGAACCGAAAATGATCACCCCTACATTAAAGTCAAACGCCTATATATCTAATATCATATTGCTTTATGTAGCATTAATGCTTCTGCATTGATAGTAAGTTGGTAAAGGATCTTCTAAATTCTCTTTGGTGGGTACTTGTTATATCTTTACATATTTATTTCATTGATTTATCAAATCAAATGGAATTTTTTCAGTACTTGTTTGGATCATTGATGAGACCATGATTCATTTGCTTATGCAATAGCTCCATTGTTATTACAGTACAGGGCAACTAGATCAATAATGTTAGGAACCAACCTAGTTCATTGATAAACTTCTTGATCCAAACAACTTCTTTATTTACTCAAATATGGAGGTGTACTTTTATTCAGTTGTATAATCAATTGTGCTTTTTTGTTTGAAACTTTTCCAACTCAGAGCACTACCATTTGGAATAAAACATATATATATTAACTGATATTCACTATTTTTCTAACATTTCATTAAAAAGATCTTAATTCAAACAATTTTGAACTTCTAGTTTATCTTTTATATTGATGAATCCTATAGCCAAATATAGGATACCATTTTCATCATATCTCTCTCAATTTATGTCTTAAAACATATATCTTTGAAAGGTGGTGTTCTATGCAAAATAGATAAGAATCCAATTTTAGATTCTTTCATGCTAAGCTATTTTAGCATGTAATATATATGAATGGATTGAGACAATTTAAGCAACCTTCTAGATCTATCTCTATAAATTTCTAGACCCAATATATAGGTTGCTTCTCCTAATTTCTTTATGGAGAAATTCTTGAATTGCTAAACCTTTACTGATTAAAGTAAAGATATGTCGTTTCTTAATAATAATAAGTAATTTATATATAATATTATGATAATGACATCACTTTCACTAATATTTTATAAACACAAAGTTTGTCTATATTTTTTATGAATTCAAATATGTTGATTATACCATCAAAATTTGATATTCCTACTCCTTAAAGCTTGCATTGTACATTTGTACATTGCCTTTCATGTTAGTCTTTCTCTTAAAGATCCATTTAGATCTATTGAGTTTTATCCCTTCAAGTGGATCAATCAAGTTTCGAACTTGGTTATTACATAAAGTCCATAACTTCAAGTCATTTCTTGAAATAAATATCATATATTTCTTCTAAGTAATTGGTAGGCTCATTAATTATGAGCAACATGTCATTCATAGCTTTCGTGAGAGGTCTTTATTTCATTAATGCATGATATGTCTTATCAAATTTATAGAAATTTTGTGTTTTTTAAGGTTCGAGTTAAACACCCAATGTTTTAGCATTGAGAATATATATTTCCTCTGGATGTAGTGTTCTAAGAGGCATAGAGAATCTCATACTCTTTTAGATAATCCTTGAAATATTTGTTCAAATATTAACCACCTCAATCCAATCAAAGTTTCTTAATATTTATTTCAATATGTATTTTAATTTTATTGCAATTTATATTGAACTTGAATATTTTAAATTCAGGTATATACAAATCATTCATATAATTATCAGATTTATAAAGTTCTAGTATAAGCCTATTAAGCAAAACAAAATAACTACTTCTTACAACTAATGCATAACTAGTTCCTCTAGCTAATGCAGTAACCCTTGCTTCATTATTCAGTTATAGGTTCACTTTGCCTTCAACTAATCTTTTACTTTTCTTTAGTTCCTGCATGCAATTGTAAATATAAAAATCACATTCGGTATCCAATACCTAAGAACTACAATGCAAAGTAGTAAGATAGTTTTCAATTATATACATACCTAAAGTAGAAGCTCCATTAAGCTTTTTTGTTTTCACAGTTGCAAGGTATTCCTTGCAATTCCTCTTCCAATGTCCTTCTTCATCACAATGATGACAAATGCCCTTGTCTTTCTTGATGTCCCCAGTAGGTCTGTTTGCTTTAGAGACATCACCCTTATTCTTTTTATTTTCCTTCTTAGACATTCTAGAAGACTTAATTAGAAGAATTGGGCCATTTTCCTTCTTGAGGGCCTTTTCAGCAATCTTAAACAATTTTAGCAATGTACTATCCAACTTGTTCATGTGATAGTTCATAATGAATTGTGAAAAGATTTGGAGTAATAACTGCAAGACCAAATTAACACTTAACTCATGGTCCATGACAAAACCTAATTGACATGATTTCTCAATATAGCCAATCATTTGCAAAACATGGTGTTCATTGAAGAACCCCTTATCATCTTGTAGTGGAATAATTCCTTAAAGGTCTCGTACCTCTTAGTCCTACTAGCCTTATCAAAACATTATTTGAAATGCATAACCATAGTATGGGCACCCATATTCTCATGTTGCATTTAGAAATTTATGTGACATACTAGCTAACATCACACATGCAGCTTATTCATCATCATTAACATAACGTTGATCTTCATTCCTAACTTTTTCTTCAGCATCATCACCATGGGAATTTGGAATTGAATTATCTAGAACACACAACCTCTTTTCTTACTTGAGAACAATTCTCACATTTCGATGTCAATCCAAGAAATTTGGTCTGGTCAATTTATTAGCATCAAATATGTTTCATAAGGATATGTTACTACTCATTTTAATCTACCAACCTGTTTATATAAAGATAGAGAGTATTATTTTTATGCATACATATTTAAATTCTAAATTTAGATAAAGTTTTTAATTCTAATTTGGTCTCCCACTATTTCCTTACAAATTAATTGCCCTTCCTATTAACTCGAAAAATCTCGCTTAGATTTTTCTAGTAGGTTAGGATCCCAATTAATTTATCTGACTTTGAGTGACTTAACAAATCAAAATAAATTAAATTAGATAGATAACATATTTTATCAATCACATCTCTATGTGACTCCTAGATCAATTAAGTGACAACTCTTTATCTAAACATATCTTATATGTTTCACCAAACCCATGCCTCTAACTTCATATTATCATAAGTGACTCATTCAAATTATACAAGTTACTTAAGTAGGACCCAATTTTATAATATTAAACATATTCGATAAACGGTAACCTTAAGTGACTCAACAAATTATCCATAAATAGAACTATGATTTTATGCATATAAAATTGAAAGGCAACTATTTATGTACTTAATATATTAATAAGGGATTTATTATCAATTAATTAGGCTTCATACATAACATGACATAACAAATATTATACATTTCATACATAACAATTTATATATAAACATACACTCCTAGCATGCCATTTTAATTGGATGATTACGGACATATCTAAACTAATTCCCTCGAGCCATCAAAGAGAATTAGGTGGTCAAAACCTAGGTAGTTACTGTAAATCTTCATATGTTCTTTGCAAGCACCATGATTGTATCCTTTTTCGCTATTCTTTTTTCATCTTGGATTACAAAATAATATTTCTATCTAAATTTCTAAATTACATAACATTTACATAATTAATTATGAAACCTCAAGTTACATTTGAGGGGAATTAGATGAGAAAAGAATTTTACAACCTAAAAGAAAAATAGAGAAAAGATAGGACATGCAAGCCCTATTTAATATTACAATCATTCAACCATAAAAATACAATCATGTTGATCTTTAATGTCCATAATCATCCACCATGCAAAATTTTTTTTTATTATCATGATAAATTACATTGCATGCTTCAATTCTAATTATTGGCTTTATGTGCTACTATAAAATAATACTTCTAACACTTAGAAATATTCAATCAAATCTAATTTCATAATTTCCCAAACAAAACAAATTTTATTTAATATAAATTCCATGAAAATGTTTTTTTAAAATTTAACAAGAAAATTAATCAAATTAAAATTTTTATTAATATCCTAAACTATTTTAGGATTAATTAAATAAAATTTTCCGGCATAAAAACTCTCTTTGTTTTAGAAAAAAAATATTTTTTCTAAACACTATTTCATTAAACTATTTAATTAAATCTTAATCCAATAATTAGGATATCGCAAAACATAAAAATTGAATTAAGCAATTTAATTCATTCCTAATCCTATTAGAAAGATTAATTCTACAATTAATTTAATTTAGGTTTAAATTTTAAAATAAAAAATCAACATTTAATATAAGGAGGGGCAAGATCATAATTCTATACCAAAAGCCAAAATGTAATAAGGAATAAATTCGTAAATTAAACCCCAAAACCCTATTGCAAATAATTATAAATGACATGGGTATAATAGTAATTATACTCCTTAAAACCCTGAAAAGGCACAATCATAATTCTACCCCTAAACATTCCTTCTTCATGCTTCTGCTAGCAGTGGGCTTTCTGCCCACTGTTTACGGCTGGAGCAGCAATAGCCAACGTTGCCGCTGCCAGCCATCAGCACGAGGGACCACCCCTCGCACTAGGCTTCCAACAGCAGCCCATGGTTGCTGCCTCTTGCACCTGGTGCTGCAAGCAGTAGAGGCCATGGTTTTTTTTTAAGATCTCGCCAGATTCCGGCCAGATCTGCCAAAACAGTATAGAATATCCTTTTTAAAAAAAATAAAGAGAGAAAAATAATAGTTTTTGGGAAAAATAATTTTGCACATAAAATTAATTTGAAATTAACACCAATAATAATTAAAACATGCAAAAAACAACCATAATTGTCCAACGATGGTTCTAATACCACTGTTAGGTTCCCGAATATCATACATGATGTGAAAACTATAAAATAAAATTATTCGGGAGTTTCTATGATACCA
>Ga0307518_10002981_pt1 | contig 12267 bp, 10 predicted proteins | sample 25_EM_MG_FD_203889 | JGI IMG/M metagenome (GOLD analysis project Ga0307518, IMG submission 203889) | Populus trichocarpa ectomycorrhiza microbial communities from riparian zone in the Pacific Northwest, United States - 25_EM | ecosystem: Host-associated > Plants > Roots > Unclassified | place... | reverse complement strand
GAGATTTTTTTTTTTCATATGAGATCAATTTTTAGTTGATTTATTTATAGGATTTTTAAATTTTTAGCAATTGCAACTTCATTTTTTTCATATGAATTTCTTTAGTTGAATTTATTTTTTTCGTTTTATTTATTTATTGCAAATTTATTTGAGTTGATTTTCTTATTCTTTTTTCCAAGCATTTTGAGTATATATTATATAGTGTTGATTTATGTTAATTTAATTATTTTATAATTTTATAAGATGGATTTTTAAAAAAAATGTTTTTAAATAATTACCAATGGTATTTTTTTAGGGATATACCGATGGAATGAAGCGGGTAGTTTTTTTTACGCGTCTGTTCCATCAGTAAATCTGTCAGTAATAATATTTTTTTTATTACCAACGGATTTATCGATGGACAAAAAATTACCGATGAAAGATTCACCAACAGAGCATTTCTGTCAGTGATTTCGTTGGTAAATTAATTACCGATGGAATATGTGTCTTACGCCGACGGAAAAATTTCATCAGTAAAACTGTTAAATCTTGTAGTGAACTAAGTGCCTCGCACCTTGATAGAGGTTTTCCCACACTCTTACTCTTAAATAAGCAGATTACGGAAGTAAATAAATAAATAAAGCACAAATTATAAGAACCTTCCTAACCTTTATTAAATTCTTTTGACAAAAGAATATATAATCTTATATGTATGTGTTATGCACAAAATATCTTTTTTCTACAAGGTATTGCATCCACATAAAATATTTTACAACCTATTATAATACAAATATATGGAAGTTACAATAAAAATTTTCTCCCTATTTTCTGGCAAACACTTGGGCAATTGGCTAGTTTTTGCCCTAAAAACTTGTCATACTTATGACTATCAATAACTAGCCATAATTTACTTGGCTTTCCACCCACAAACCAACTGACCATTGGCAACACTATTGCTGTCATAGTTGTTATGTTTCCACTTGACTTGGACTATCCATTGCATAAGCCCATGTTCGTGTCAACATTAACAAACTACTCATATAAACTGTCGTATGCTACTTGCCAATTTCACCACTATGCATATGAGTTGTTAATGCCCTTGATGTTTTCCAAAAGGCAGTAAGACAATATTGGCTAGAGAATGGCCTTCTTTATACAAAAGAAGGGTAAATATATATGTCTAATGGGAAGCTAAGGAAGTATTTGATGATAAAAACTTATGACCTACAATGGGTAGGCCATCCGAGAAGGGAAAGAATGGTAGTGAAGTTATGGTATAGGAAATTATCCAAGAAAGATCTTAATGTTAGACAACCCAAGTTTGATACATGGGAACGTTTAAAGCAAGGGTTAAAAGAACAATTTTTATCGAATAATACTTATTGGCTTGCATATGAAGACTTAAATAAAATGAAGCAAGAAAAGTCAATGTTGGAATATGTTAAAGAGTTTAGTTATTTGATTCTTGAATTCAAAAAAGTTATTTTAACTTTTCATTAGGACGTCAACCATTAACACAAGCAAAGTTACGAAGACAAAAGGTGAAAGATTTATCTTCTACCATCATAGTTGTTGATGGGTTGATGGATTTTAAGGTAGCCACAAGGTATATGTTGTAGTCTTAAAGGAAAAAAAAAAAGAAGGAAGAAGTTTGGTAGGGGTGGATTGAAACATGTTGCTGATAAAGGGAAGCCTAAATAGTTAAGGGTGCAGGGAAAGGGTACCAAGCTAAACTTGTATTATTTTATTTGAGGCAGACCATGTTACGCCAAGGAATGCCTTAACAAGGAAAAATTTAGTGTCTTCTTGATTAATGACAGTTATGGAAAAAAGTTAAAAGAACAACTCTTGTCAAATAATACTTCTTGGCTTGCACAAGAAGACTTAAAGAAGTTGAAGCAAGATAAGTTAGTGAGAGAATATGTTAAGGAGTTTAGTTCTTTGATTCTTGATAACGAAAAAAATTTGTTTAACTTTCTGTTGTGACACCAACCATGGACACAAGCGAAGTTATGGAGACAACATGTGAAGGATTTATCTTTTATCATTGTAGTAGCTGATGGGTTGATAGATTTTAAGGCAACCACGAGAAATATATTGCAGACAAAAGGAAGCCTAATCAGTTAGGGGTGCGAGGAAAAGATGCCAAGTCAAACTTGTGTTATTTTATTTGTGGTGGACCATGCCACACAAAGGAATGCCCTAACAATGAGAAATTCAATGTCATCATGATTAATGATGGTGATGAAAAGGAGGTAATCATATACGTAAACCCAATGTTTAAGTCGAGGGATTTAGTTAAAGAGATCAACCTTGTTAAGCATAATTTAGCGAGGATTGATGCATTAAGGCAAGGAAAATTGGGTTCTTTAAACACTTTGATGTACGTCAAAATCAGGGTGGGTGATAAGAATGTTACTTCTATGTTAGATTTAAGTGATGCATATACATTTATGGCAAACAAATTGGTGAGCCACACTACCATGAAGGTAATGAATATCATGTTATAAAAGATACAAGGCATGGCTTACAACATGCCTTTAGTTCTAGACTGATAGAAAGGGAAGCGAGACTTTTTGGTGGTGAATTTGGATTACTTCAACATCATCTTAACATGAATTACTTGAAGAAACAAAAGGTTGCTCTAATATCATTCCTCGATGGTGTTATGATTGCTAATGAGATATGTTCTTGTTTTGTTCTTTGTTGAAAAACTTTAGTGGCAAGCAGTAGTAGGGAAGGAAAGGCATGGTTTCAACCATTATTATTATTAAAAAATTGAGGAAGGATGGGGTGTTGTTTCTTGCAATTTTAGCATATAAGAAACCAGGCTAGTGTAATGAGGTGTTGAATGTTATTACATAGATGCTTAGTGTTATTGTGGACCATCTCATTAAAATCAATAGTTTCAATATAATTATTAGTTATTTATATCAACAAAATAGTTGCCAATATTTATGTAATTATAGTGTAAATAACTTTCTATAATTAGATCGATATTATAATTAATAATAGTTGATTTTATGGATTGTAAATCAAAATTATTTCTATTTAATGAAAAGGACTCTCATGGATAAGAGTAATTTAGCCAATTTGGCATGGTGTCAAAGCTTCACTTCTGAATCTACATATCTTGTTTTAGTTTTTCTTTGGTTTTCTTGACTATGTAATCAGTCTTAGATACCTAAGACTCTTGGGTGTTGAATTTTCTTTGATTCTTAGTTGTATTTTCTGGTTTTGTTGTGTTTGTTTAGAACATGACATCAAACAATTCTGAATTGCTTAGTGTTCAATTCATTGGAAAAACATTATTCAACTTAGGAACTTCAATTTCAAGTATTTGTCACTTGGAAAGAATTATGGGGTCATGTGAATGAGAGTGATCAATGTCCTAATGATTCTACAAAATTGCTTCAATGGAAAGCCATAGATGCTTGGGTAATGTTCTAGATTTTAGGTTCTGTTGAACCTCTCTTTGTTCTTAATCTAAGGCCATATAAACATTACAAGTTAAAGTTATTTAGGAGTACTTAAAAAAGGTTTACTATCAAGAAAACAATGCTAGATTTTTTCAATTAGAAATTGATATTTCTAATTATTCTCAAGGCATCCTTTCCATCTAGGATTATTACTTTGGCTTTCAGAATTTTTAGGCAAAATATATTGATATTATTTATGCCAAGATGCCTATTACATCTCTCTTTGTTGTTTAACAAGTTCAAGACCAAAGCAAGCGCGATCAATTTTTAATGAAACTATAATATGAAACCATGTTAGAATATACATAAGAATTTGGAAGTAATATTGTTGAAGGGAATTTACAATAGAAAGAGGTTGTTGTATAACAACACTTTCTCCACTACCAATCAAGGCAACTTGTAACATCCTTGTTACCTAAATCAATTTATCTTCCTCATAAGAGAAAAATGGGACATTTTTTTTTTTACTTATATAGGATTCTTTGAAATTTCTAACGAAATTTCAGCAGTCTCCCCTATACCAGGAGGTCTCAAGTTATCGACTATCATCATGTACACGTCTTATACTCGCATCTCAATCATGTCACAATCACAATGAGTCTAACTCAACAATTTATTCAATAACGTAAATATAACATTTTATCTACTCAATTTCTTTCACATTTAACATACATAATTTAACAAATAAGAAAAGCATACAAACATTTGAATTCCAAATACAAAATAATACAATCCAGTATTCCAAAAACACAAAAAACAAGGATGACACTATTACATTCCGAGTTACATGGTTACTTAAGAACAAAATACATAGATAATCCTTACATTCCTAATTCATGCAAAAGAAAACTAGAGGACCTAAATATTACACCTTACGTGAATCGGAAGGACTTGGAATTTATAATTTTCAGAATAAATAAAATAAGAATATAATAGAATAGAAAAGGGAAATTTACACAATACATGCGTATATATTTAATTATATACTAATCTGTGCACAACAATAGCTCGTTGAATCGTTATTTTATCTTCCATGATTATGTCCCTATTTATCCTTCTAGGAATCACTCATTATTTTTTTATTTTATAAACATCGAAAATTTTATCAAGAGCACATCACCATGCCACATCTTCCTAATCTAGAAAGATCGTTGCCAATACTAATAACTCACATTAGTATCTTTAGTCTTCCCAATCCAGGAAGATTGTTGCCGACACTAATAACTCACATTAGTATCCTTAGTCTCCCATTTCAGGATCAACTAATCAAGTTTGTGGGGATGCCGACACCAACGTAACCCATTGATGTCGTTAACTATTTCTGAACTGAAATAGTTAATCAGTGTTCTATATTACCTTGGAATATCCTCAGGTATGCTGATGTAAAGAATTCTTGACATCATTAGCTTTCACCTCAGAAAATCTAATCAAGTTCCATGAGTTTGTCAATACCGACGTCAACTGCCGATATCATTAACTATTCTTAGCCCGAATAGTTAATTAAGTTCAATATTTCTCCTTCTTCGTGTTGGTCATGCCGATGTTAGCCAACCTGGCTAACATCAATAGCCTCCTGTATCTGGGATCAACTAATCAAATCCAAGGGACGATTATACATGAAAACTCATTATTTCCATCCATTCTCTTTGAAGAGACTCATAAATCAAATCTGGTTTTTCAATTCTCATTCATGTCATTTCATCTTTCCTCTTTTTAATCTCATCCATAGACATAAGATTTATAATCTCAATAGATAACTAGAATCGTTATTAACTAAGGAAGATATAGGTGTAGAATACCTACCTGTTGTAGACGTTTGACTCGCATTTCCCTGATGTTGTTGCACTCCTCCCGCAGTTCCTCCTAAATCCACAAATATCCATCATTATTTCATATTTATTCATATTTCACAACATAATAACAGCAATGGTGACAATATCCATTTATCTTTTACCATTATTCTTTTACACCTACATTCCCCACTATTATCTTTTAGGATTTCAGCTCATTAGCAGTCATAAAGAAAATCATAAATTCAATTTCAATCACAGTTTATTTCATTTTGAAGGTTAGGACGCGATGTTTCACACCTTTATTTTTGTAGTTGTATTATTTTTGTATTGATTATAAAAATTTAAATTTTAATAAATGTCCTCTTTTTTTATATAATTTGTTCTCGGAGTTTCACACAACTCCTTCTACTATATGTTTACTACATTTTCTCTACCTTTTTGTCTCTCTAAACCTATCTATTTATAGTTGAAAATGAGGGGCATACTTTCCTATTTTCAAGCACAATTTCTACTAAGAATCTGCCATAATTTATGCCATTGATAGGTTGATTTTCTACCACTAATTATGTCATTAACATCCCTCCTCAAACTGGTGCTGGTAAGTCAACCAACAACAATTTGCCAATAATAAATTGATGTCTTTGTGAACTTCAAGACAAGAAATTAAGAAATTTTCAAGTTAAATTTCAAAGAAAAATTTTCAAACAGAGAAAATTTCAAGAAGAAATTTTCTAACCAAGGAAATTTCCAAGATGAAAATTTCAAACCAAGGAAATTTTCTAGATAAGATGAAGAACAATTGTTGTTCAAAATAAGAAGAAAAACACAAGACTCTAGAAAGCAAATTTGCTTGAATGAAGTGTGGTTTGGGATTGTGGCTCCACTACCATATTAAAATCAAAGATCTAGCTTTGATATCATGTTATGATACACAAGAGTTTGGAAGTACGTTGTTAAAGGGAATTTATAAAGACAAGAGGTTGTTGTAATGTTGCCTTTCGACAATTGCTTCTACCAATTAAAATAGCTCCACTTGCTGCCAATAAAAGCAAAAAATAGGAAAGATTGTCCCTCATTTTAGCTATAAATAAAGAGGTTTAAAAGAGCAAGGAGGGGACAAAAAACACACTAAACATGTAGTAAAAGGAACTGCCTTCATTGGCAACAAATTAGTAGCATAAAAAGTGTTGTTATACAACAACCTCTTATCTTTGTAAATTTCCTTAAAAACCTAGTTCCAAACTCTTATCTACTTTGATACCACTTGTCACATGGTCAAAATTTTCATTGAAATCTGAATCCTTAAGTGGCATCCTAGTGCCCCTTTAGACTTGGCTTTTCTCACAAATATTCTCGTGTTTGGTATAAAATCTAAGTGTTTCACACACCCAAAAGGTTTTCTCCATAATCTCTTGTTGATTATAAGCAAGAATAAGCACACAAGCAAGTAATAACAGAACGCAACTCAAGTTTATAACAAAAGTCACAACCTTTATTACTCATTGATAAAGAAAACATACAACCAATGTCTTTGTGTGTGCTATGCACACTTGTGTATCTACATACTTAAAATGGCCTATAAGTACATAAAATACATGAAAGTTATAAACAAAACTATCCCTGAAGCTATGAAGCAGATTTGATTAATTTTCCTCAAAACTAGTAATTATCGCTAACTACCGACACCAACTACCCTAACTATTAAAATCTTGCATGGTTTGCCTGACACAAGCCACTAGATCAACATCTCAACCTCTATGATACATATGATTCTGCCTAATTTGGACAATCTGATGCCCATGTCAGAATTCGTGCTAAACATGCACCCAATGTCCTGCTGATGTTGGACATACTCTTGAATGTTGTCACTATTTATGCATGTTGCCATCATGCCAATAATGTTTAGGAGGCATACTAAGGAACATTACAATAATTGGGGAAGTTGATGTCGGCAATTATCGATAGTTACTAGTTTTGAGGAAAACTAGTTAGATTTGTCCCATAACCTTGAGAATGGTTTTTGTTTGTAACTACCATGTATTTTAGAAACTTCTGTATAAATTCTTAAATGATTATGTGGAAGCTAATAAGGGTGAACCTATACTTAGAAACTTCTAAGTGATTATAGGTTCTTAATGAATGGGAGCCTATAGCTTTCTCAATATTATCATGGGGCTTAAAAGCCATCCACTAAAGAGTGGCCATCATGATTTTTTTATTATGGTGTATGAGAGCCCTCTTACTGAAAGTGGTGGAGACTAATCACATCATTCCTTGGAGATTGGTGCATATAACACTAGGTAAATTACATGTTTCATTTGAAAATTGATGCATATAACACTAAGAAGATTACATCTATCCCTTGGAGATTGGTCCATATAGCACTGAGGAGACCAAGTTCATCCCTTCCAAGGTGTATTATTGAAAGAACCCTTAGGCATTGATTAGTACTTAAAAGTGCATTATTATTAAGGCTTTATATCATCATATTGTACTTTTAGTATCATTAAATTCCCTAACTTAAGCATGTTGTATAATAACAAGTCTGATAATATAAGATAGCTTTAATTTATGGTAAATGCTCATTTTAAATGCAGGCAAATCTCACAATTCAAAGGATTGATTGATGTGATTAACTATTGAAAATAAAAGGACAAAGGAAGGGCTAAGGTTAGAGAAGAGATGCTGGATCAAACTGGAACATCATTCAGTCATTTGATCATATCTAGAGTTATGGACCTTGTATTGATGTTTGGTTTATTGTTCTAGAAGGTTAAGACATAGGCCTACAACTTTCACGAAGAGTGAAAGACCCAAATCTGTCGTTTTCAAATTCAAAGCTTGGCCACAAAAGATAAGTCAAAATCTGTCTTACAATCCAACCCAAACATTGCTCAGAAGTTTACCCATAGATGGAGTTATAGAAAGCCAAATGACATCATATTTGGTGGGTGAAAAGATTAAACAATTTACAATAACTTTCATAAGGACTGCCTGCTCCAATTCTGATGTTAGCAATGAAATTTCATTCAGACAAGAGCTTGAGGGCTATCCACCACGTCCACCATAAGCACTACTCAGTATTTTAGTCATATCTCGAGCTTTAGTGATCCAAATATTCTGAAATGTTATGGGTGGAAAGAGGAGATGATTACGAACAACTTTTATAAAAAATACTTTGCCAAATTCTGATTACATCAATGTCATTTCATCAAGCCAAAATGCTTGAGTGCTGCTGTCCACCAAGTCCACTAAATTAATAGTTGGCCATTACATCAATAATCAATTACCAAATGAATAGTTCTAAATTTTATGCTATAAAAGAAAGCATTTGCCATTCATTTAGGCATCTTGGTTTTCAGATCAAGATCATTTTTCTTGTTTTCTCTATTTGTAATGTTCAAGTTTTATTTTCATTAATTTCTTGTTTATGCTTTTCATTATCTTTACTACTCTTAGTTAACTTATATCATAATTATGTTCTTATCTTGTTTATTTATGTTTTTCTTCTTCATTATGTCTAGCTAAGTTAATTATGTCAATGTAAAAAGGTTTCACTAATGGTGTTAGAATATGTATAATATAAACTCAACATGGACTTTAATGTTTATATCCAAGAAAGTTTGTTATTAATATGTCTTATCTTTTTATCTTACTAATATTTAATACCTTGCTTATTAAATGATTAATCTAGATTTGTGTTGTATAACACTTGGTACAATAAATGCTTGATCCTTCATAGTTTTCGGCCGACATCATTGTTATGAGAGGAACTGGATTTGTTATTAACATAAGTTAGCATCATAAATTCCTGAAAATATTTAAAAGTATGGTGTTACTAAAATAAGATAATTAATATGATCATGTTAAAAAATTATAATGAACTATTAAGGATAATCATCCGAGTGGAATCTCCTTTGTGTTTGGTTTTCAGTTGAGTAATAAAAAGAGTTTATACTATACTTATTTCTAATACCATTAGTGGATCTTCTAACCTTGACAACTGTTTTTATCATTGTTTAATCCTCACATTAATATCACATCTCAAAGATCTCTTTAACTCTTTGTTAACTTATATATATATATATATATATATATATATATTTGACCTCCATGTGGATCGACCCCGGTCTTGCCGGGTTATTTATTACTTTGACACTTCTGCACTTGGGATAAGACATCAACTCTTTGATCGTGTCAGACATCACCTGGAGAAAATGAAAATAGTCATTTTGAATAAGTCATTTATATATACAAAACTTATATTCTTATTCTAATTGGCTATGATAAATTTTTATTTGAGTAGAGTGTCCGGCGTGAGGGAGACTCTTCCCTTTTCTTTAGATAGTTGTAAAAAATACTTCATATGTTCTATAGTTTGAACCAACATTCCACTCATACTTATTGAAAACTTTTCAAAATCTCAAGGCTCCAATTGTATTTGTAAAGTTGGCAAAGCATAGCCCAAATTTGCTTGTCTCATTTTGAGTGGTTAGCAGTGCCTCAGTGAGGAGTCCGACCTAAGTGAAGTGTTGTTGAAGCTTTGTTTGGGCAGGAGTGTCTACAGTAACGAGAAGACTTGTCCTGCATCCTGACAAAGGTGGGTATTAGTTGTGTGCCATGGAATGGTCTAAAAATATCAAAAGCAAGCTTTAGAGAGAAGTCGATGACATTTTTGTTCAGTTTTTCACAGACGACATCATTGATGAAGTCCTAAAAAATTCAAGTAGCCTAGGAATAGGATTCATAGGTTGGTTAATCAATTAATCAATTTTTCCTAGCAATCTCATCCATTCACTCGAGCCAAGGTAGTTGATAGCTTATACTTAATGCTCGATAGACCAATGTGGCTTGTGACTAGTACCTACAAAAGGTCCCCTTTGATAGAGGTGAGGACTCTTTGATACTTAAATAAGTATCTTTTTTATAGAGATAAAATGCAATAATATTCTGGAGAGAGATATCTTAAAATATATATGCAGTTGAAAATGAAGATTATGAACTTTTGTTTTAAAGGTCTCATGGTGTATTTATAACTCATGAGTCTTATCATTTTGTGAGTATGAGGGTTTGAAGTGTAATTTTACTTTGATAACATTTAATGAGGTATAAATATCTCTTACATCTATATTAATGTTCTTGAAGGATTTTTATACACCTAAAAGATGTAGAGAGATTAGGGTCCAAACATCAAATGTAACTGAGCCCATAGAGGCTAAGCTCTTCTTCTAGGCTAGACCCAAGAGAGGAGGGTCATTCCCTTAGGCGTGCTCCAAAAAGGATGATCATTCATTTAGACGTGCTAAGAGAGGATGATCATTCCCTTGAGGATGCCTAAGGAAGGATGGTAGGCATGCCAAAGAAGGATAATCATTCTATTGGGCATGCTCTAGGAAGGATGATCATTCTTTTAGACGTGCCAAGAGAGGATGATCATTCCCTTAGAGGTGCCTAAGAAAGGATAGTGGGCATGCCTAAGGAGTATGTGGTCATTCCCTTGGGCATGTCAAGGAAGGATGATCATTTTCTTGGGCGTGTTAAAGGGAGGATATGGTCATTTCCTTTGACGTGCTAAGGAAGGATATGGTCATTCCCTTGGACGTGCGCAAGAGAGGATGGTGGAAGTACCAAGTGAGGATGGTCATTTCCTTGGGCGTGCTAAGGGGAAATGTTGGAATTCCTTTGAGCATGTCTAATGAAGGATGCACATTCCCTTAGGGGTGCCCGGGGTTTGGCACACGACCAAGCTCAGCATGCCCAGGGCTTAACACACTGCCAAGCCTAATTACGTCTGGGTTTGGCTAGTGCCCGAGGTTTGGCATACTGACACACCCAGTGTCCTAGGGCTTGATACACTGCTAAACTCATTCGCTTATGGGTCTGGCTAGCACCAGACTCGGCATTCAGAGGCTTGGTATACTGCCAAGCTCAATATATCATCATTGACATGTGCTTGTTTTTCTAAAAATTTATATTCATAAATTTTTCTTGATTCAATAATTTTTTATAAAAATATAATAATAAAATCTTAATTATCTTAAATTATCTTTTAGATGATATCCATTGGCAAAGCAACAATGTTGCTTTTGTTCTATTCTTGAATTAGTAACAACGATAATAAATTGTGATGGATTTTAACACAAATAAAGATTATTTTTTTTTCCTTTATATTGACCGACTGGATTAATGCAAGAAAGAAAAAAAAAGGATTTGAGATTTAAGTTTTTAATAGGATTTTTGCATATGTCATCCGCTCTTGTATATGAATAAAATGTAAAATAATGAGAAGAAATAGAACAAACGCGCATTTATGATAAGGATAATTGATTTTACTTTTAAATTGGAAGGATGAAATAGCAATAAATGCCTCAAATGATGATGGTGATGTTTGTATTATTTTTTTTTTTGTTTTTTTTTTGAAGGAAATGGGACATGCCAGGAAATTATGTGGCGCCAATGTCGACCAAGCAATAATGTGAGTAGCCGTCAAGGGTATCTTGAGCGCTGGCCCAGACTAATTTCTTTGCACACCGGATGGCAAATGCTCTTCAAAAAACCGGCTGCAGATAAAGAGAGGGATTAAAAATTAATAAGTACCTTCAAATTAGAATTAAAAATTAAAAAGAATTAGCATTAATATTAATATTTTAATAAAAAATAAAAAAAATAATCTTTGGAGCACCACCTTATAAATAACAAAGCACTATTAAATGTAATTATTTTTTTATTTTTATTATTAAAAAATTATTTTATAATTTATTCATAGTTTTTTTTTTTATGTTTAACTTAATTATGAGCAATAACACAAGTTTGACTGGTTAACTTAGTTGACTTAAGTTTTTATATTTTATTTTTAATTGTAATTTTTTTTCAATTTCAATTTCATCTCTCATCGATTAAGAATTATTTTTTATGATTTTTTTTGTTTATTTTCTATTAAATTATCTTGTTTTCATGACCTGAGTCGCTTGTTTTGTGGGTTAAACTGAGTAAATACAAGTCATTTTATTGTGTCA
>Ga0307518_10002980_pt1 | contig 12267 bp, 16 predicted proteins | sample 25_EM_MG_FD_203889 | JGI IMG/M metagenome (GOLD analysis project Ga0307518, IMG submission 203889) | Populus trichocarpa ectomycorrhiza microbial communities from riparian zone in the Pacific Northwest, United States - 25_EM | ecosystem: Host-associated > Plants > Roots > Unclassified | place... | reverse complement strand
GAGTTACAAGAGCGATGGCCGACCGCGCTAAGTTCGCCCTCTCGTTATGCGAACCAGACGGAAGTTGCCACCCGGGTTGCAGAGACTATTACGGGAAACACTCGGCCTTCCTTGTGGTGGCTAGTGCTGGTCGTTATCAACGATCATATTAATGATGCCAATGATGATGAGATCTGGGAACTCACTGACTTTTTACCAGGGACTGACCCTGCAGAACCTCACCTCGACCCTGAACAGGTCGCGCTTTCAGATGTTCTTGAAGCCGCCCATACTGACGATCAGGATGAGTTCAAGCCCGAACTTGAAGCTGAAACACCGCCCAGAATAACATTGAATTGGGAGCTTCCCGAGGTAGGATGGTTTGCTATTATTAGTCCCCGCCTGACCTGGCTTCTGCAGCTAATAAATATTGATGGTGGATTTGACATGGCAAAGGACGCCCATGTTCCAGCTACTATGACAACCGTAATGCGTCCGTCCATCAACGGCTTCCCTCGACAGACCTTCCTCCCAAGTGATACCAACATACTGGCATCTCCACAGGCCCACCTCAACGATGCTTGCATCAATGGCTGCGCCGCTCTCCTCTACTCAGCATTCCTGCCTGCCACGGCTTCCTGTGCCGTTCTTTCGACCCATGACCTTCCCCGTATCTGCTATAACGCTGATGACGATACACTCTGGCGCAACGTGTCATGGACTTGTTTCTGGGAGAAGCCCATCTGGGTCCTTCCAGTCCATTGTTCGTTCCCTGTGGGACATTGGGTTCTTTGCGCGATTTATTTTCCTTCTAGGTGGCTGTTGTTATTTGACAGCCTGGCTGAACAGCAGCCCTGGAGGAAGGATATTAAGGTCAGCCACCTTGGCTAACTAGTTCACACTAACTCATGCGCAGGATATTTTGCAACTCATTTCTCGTCTCTCTAGCATCGCGACTCGGAGACTGGGAACTAGCCGTCGAGATCAGGGTGATTGGGTGGCCCAGCCCGTATTGGTAGGGTTTGAGAAATAACGTTGTACTTACAGTTTGCTAATTGCCATTACAGTTAGAACCATGGTAAACCAATGGACACGACTGTGGTGTGTGGGTCTTGGCGCAGTTGGCTGCTATTCTGAGGGGCTATGAAGTCACTTCCATCGAAGAGGACGACATTGATCATTTTAGGCGCTTCCTCCGAGTTCTCATTCATCACACTGTAGAACCAGCTTAACTACATCTATATGTTTGTTTGCATTGCTACATATATCTATGAAATGGTGTGGACATGACATCCAGCGTCATGTGTGTCGCTCTGCTGCATGGTACTGGAAGGTCATTTCATCAATATAGCGAGTGTCCAACCCCTCCCGGCATCTTATTGATGCCATGGATGTGACGTCATGGTGCTCTGTTGCAGTGGACCGGAAGGTCATTTCATCAACATGCTGAGTGAATGCAAAAACAGAGAGAAGCTGGGGGGGTACCACTACAGCAAGGTAGTGCCATAACGCCGGACATTACGCCCATATTGATACCAGTAAGACACAATCCCTGTAATCTCATCTGTACTCCTACCTACCATGTCTCCTATTGCCCGGCCTATTGCATGCCACTCCTCTAATCACACAGACTTTCCCTTGCTCCCAGACTTGTATGCTGCTGCCTCGGCGCGCTTGGGGGCATCATGCATGCCCATTGCCCATACTACCTTTCTGTGGTGGATGTCGCACGTGTTAAACAAGGTGGTTGCCGTCTGCAACAATGCTATTCTCTACTGTTACACTGGCCACCATCATGATACATCTTCTGCGTGCTGCCTGCCTTTTCGTCCTTTCTTTCTCATCAATTTTCATTTCTCCTGCCCACTAGAAGGCACTGCACATGAGGGCACGGACCCTGCAGATCGGTGCTTGCGCATCAGAGGTGATACAGAGTGGAACGTGAGGGAAACCTATCAAACTCGGCTTATAATATAGTACTGTTACTTCTGGAAAAGTTTACTTACCTTCTGTCACTACTGTTTTTGTATGTACCTGTCACCTGCACATATGATGGAGAATATGCGATTGCTCCCACCGCAACCACATCCACACGCACTTTATCAGAGATCCAACGCTACGCTCTAGTGCCCTATTTCAGGTCACACCAGTCCTTTCCCTCAATACTTGGTTACTAATAGATTATGAAGGTCGACATGAACCCCCCTCTGCATCTCCAATTGCCTCCGATTGATAGTGGCACAGTAGATGGACATTCTCGGGAGGGAACACCACCTCCTTCCTCAACCCTATTGAGTACCCCTATTAAAAAGGCCAGGCCCACGGAGAGGCTCTTCTCGACGTATACTCGGTATTGTCACCCTACGGTGCATAACATTGGCCATAGCATGATAAGTTCCATGGTCGGTCCAATGCCCGTCAAAAACTTTCTCGAAGACTTTCTTCCCTTATCACGCATTCCCGACTACTCTTCAACAGCACATGAGTTCCAAGAGCGCGATTCTTTCAATGTGGTGGTTGACGCCCCGAATGAGTTGGGCATGTACCGGCCATTTGTAAGTAGTGTATCTGGTTAATGTGTCTCCTTATCTATCATTACTCATTTGTGACACAAAGATCGATAGTATAAGTTCCTTTGCCCCCCAGTTGCACTTCGTTGACTCCCATTCTCGAGGAGACAAGAGGACCGGGTTTACATTCGAGATCAAGCTGGATATTTCTGTCTATCACAACACCCTCGGCAGCACCATTCCTGCAGGCTGTGATTCCTCCCTGCTCGACATGCACATCGAGTTCAAGATGTACAATTTTGAGAATCCGTTCACCTGCCCGTCCTCCAATAATTGGGACCAAGTCGCATTCATTGGACATACAGATAACCAGCAGGATACATTAGGGCAAATCGGGACCTATGCTGCAGCGCAGCTCATCTCTCAATTTCGTACACACTGCTTTTCTTTGTTTATATTGCATGACACCGCCCGCATAATTCGATGGGACAGGGAAGGAGCCGTCGTCACCGAACCCATTCCGTATAACACCAACTCAGGCCTGGTCGAATTCTTCTCCCGATATTCGCAAGCCCCACCTGAACTGCATGGCATCGACACTACAATATCAATCACTCCTTCAGATGAAGCCACATGTGCAAGAAAGGCATCGGGTTTGTGTGGAAACCCCCCCATGTTCAAGACCACTATCCCAGGAAACAGAGACAGCCCTTCTTTGATGGTTATCTTCCCCCGGCCCGAAGGTCGGCCTTCAAGTCCTGCCTGCCATGGGACACACACCTGTCGTACATATGACCTCTTAGGGGACCGTGTGGTGTACTTGAAGGAATCTTGGCGTGTCAATGCTACCGATATCATTTCAGAAGGTGAGATCTACGCTGATCTCAATGCAAAGGGTGTCTCCCATGTCCCGATCTGTCTGGCTAGTGGCAATGTGCCGTGTTGGTCTCAGCAAAAGACACAAACGTTCCGCTGTTCACGGTTGGCCTGGGCTTGTAAACAAGGCCTGGTGATCATACGTCATAGCCATTACTTCCTTGTCATAGACATTGTTGGAGATGCCTTGACTGATTTTTCTAGCTCTTGGCAACTGGTACAAGCGATGCACGATGCCCTTATTGGTGAGTTCTTCCATCCTAATGACCGTGTAAACTCATAGCTGCCAATCCATAGCTCATAAAGAGGCATATGAAGTGGGTTACCTTCATCAGGATGTTAGCTCCGGGAATATCATCATCGCTTTTGGCGGTGGATATTTGATTGACTGGGACTTGGCGAAACCCACCAAGATAGAAACACCTTGTCATGTTACACGCACAGTATGTCGTACTGTTGTCTTGTGCTTGCCTTCTGATGAATCTTGGCAGGGCACTTGGCAATTCATGTCAGCACGCCTTATCCAAAATCGGAGCGCCATCCACACATTTCGGGATGACCTAGAGTCCTCCTTTTGGGTGCTACTCTGGACGGCCCTTATGTATTCTGAAACATCCCTATCTATCGAGGAGTGCAGTAACTTCATTCGGGACACCTTCGAGTCAGCGGGGGAGCAGAAACGGGGTGTTCTCGTGTTCCAGACTATATTTAGGTGCAACACCCCGAAGTCTTCTGCCCTCTTTCCCAACACACCCTCATTATTTCAGTTGCTGAAGGATCTGGCGGACCTGTTTGGCCATGTCTACTACGAACCCAGTCCGGAAGAATGGGGTCTCATACCTTCCTCTCTGGATGATCTCTCACAAAGGGAGAAAAAGCTTTTGCAGGCTTTAGCGGTATACAGTCATAAGCAGTCCTTGGACAGATTGGGAGATCACACTTACACTATCGAATGTTTTGCCAACCACCTCAAATCAGGGACTTGGCCTGAGCAGGATGCAGCTGTAGCGCAAGAATTAACCAAGGTTAACTGTTGGGGCGAGGAAGGAACGAGCAATGTGGTCCTTAAATCAAAACATATATTGGAGCTGGTGTTGGAGGAGGAGTCGAAGAGTCGTAAAAAAGTAAAGGGACCCAGAGGGGAGAGTTTAGAAGAATGACATCAAGGTCAGACATCTTTGTAAGTTAGTTATGTACTGATGCATGCACCAGATACCACCAAGCAGCTTATTCGTCGTCTCTCTTACAGTCACGAGCTGGGCACCAGCCATCGAGTCCAGACGTCTCTGCCATCCTCCAGAGGATCCGCTCTCACGGCTTGACATGGTGTCCATTTCCCATTCTATTTGGCTCATGCTGACACTACTTACATACACTTGCATACATCATTCGGAGTTGTTGCATGCTACTATTAATTCTCTCATGTCATGATACCTCAATACTGTGAGATTTGACTGCATCGTGATGCATGATCACCGGATCTGAATGAACATGGTATGTACAATGGTAGCCATTACATCAAAAGGCAATCTAAATGAAATGAAAGGGTGGAGTTAAATAGTCATTGTCCATCTCTGTGCAGATGAGATGTAATATCTGGATCGGCACTAACCAGAGCCTTTGGTGTCCTTTCGCAGATCCCCTTGACAATAACGGGCTTAATTCACGCCTCCTGCCATTCAAGGTTAGGATCATCACAAATCAATATCACCAGCTGCTCACCACACCGCACTCACTCCCTGCGGATCTCTCGTTTCATTTCGCCTCCCAATTTTTTACCATGTAATCAGCACAGCCTTGCGTTGATGGATGGTAACCATATAGTCTCCATCTTAGCATTTACATCCTCGGGCTGCATGGCCTTGTCAGTACAGGAACCCTCTCAGATAGCACGCGGACCTTACCTGTACACCCACAGGAAGCTGAATAGTTCGTGAACAGCATACCCTCCTTCCTCTTGAGACTCCGTCTTATCAAACTCCCCAGAAACCGTCAGACAACCCTGGTGGACTTCAATAGAGACATCGTGCAACTTCAGCCCCGGCAACTCAAAGGTTGCAGTGACGGTGTTCGCTTCATTGTTTTCATGGAGGTCCATTCAAAATGAAGGAAGAGTACCCGCTGGGCATCGATGACGGCCCCATTGACGCACTTCAGGATGATGGTATAGTTGTGCACTGACTAAAGTTGACTCACTGTCTGAGACTGTCTGAAGGCCAAGACATGCGACGAATACGCGATCGCGTCTCCATCATGAATGACTGTTGACGTGAAACTTTCGAGTTGGGTTGGTTTGCAAGTGTTCAAAGATCTCAATTCGGCGAGGGAATGGACGGGTTTGTGCCGTGGAACACGCCAATTGAGGCCCTGTTGAGCGTGTGTCGAAGCTGGATTGGTCGAGATCGCGGGGCGGGTAATACCTACCAGGCAAAGATGTCAAACGCAAAACAAGAGGTGACCGCGACAGTTGAGGAGATGATGGGGATGGTAGTACAGCAAGAAACCGCAGGGGCGAGTCAATGAAGCTAAGCTGGCTGCAGAGGGCCAGTCCATGTGTCAAGATCAGCAATTACGAAGTGGCAACTTACTTATGCTGCTGCCAAGGTCGTCCACCAGACTCGCGAATCACCTACACGAGGTCTGTGGATGTAGGCATCAATGCGGTAGAATCTGATTCGAAGGTGCCAAGGGAATGGAAGAGGCTCGAAGGCGAGACCACTCACCGGATATCCGTAGTTTAGAGGTTTGTCTGTGCTAGTATGGATGACGGAGAGAGCTAGACTTGTCAGTGGCTACATAATAAAATCACTTGTCCAAAAAAAAAAAAAGTTTAAAGGACCCGACTGCTTACGATATGGCGATCGCGTGAGGACCACGCTGCTACCTGCTGGCAGCTCGCCTGTTACAGCGAGCAGGCGGTGTTGTCCTTCCTCCCAATGCTCACCGACATCCATCGTAATTGCACTCAAATCCACTGAGATGTTGCATCGTCCCCGTCCCGTTCCTCTCCTTTCAATGTTCGTGACAGGACTGCGATGGTGCGTACTAGTATATAGCTCCACTGTCTCCTGCTTATTCATTATCCTTGCCTGCCTTCCAGAGCCTCATCAATATCAATGAACCCCCGTATTCCTTGGCAACGTGTTCTTATTGATGCCAATCCCACCATAGTGCGTATGCTTCGCCCTTTGGCCCAGTCTCGCACAGTAACTCACCGACCATCCTCCTTCAGTGCTGTATACGACGCTGTATACAAGCCTCTCCCAAGCCTCGTATGTAGTTCTCGTCTCACTGGTCTGTTGTTTGCTCAGGCTCCCGCTCCCACCCTCTCCCAATTAATCACCTCGACATCGAATCTTTGTATTAACGCCCATTAAGTATCTTCTTCTTGATATATAGGGCAACTTGGTCTTTGGGTGGAAATGGTTGGCTTCACCGTCACCATCAATATCATCCCTCCCGCTCAAGGTAGGGACTGGTTCTAACTTTAATCAAGATCAACACATCTCATTCTCCCCAGCTTCGACGCCCGGTCTGTGGCCGCCTTGTGCATCTACTGATGGCACGTCTGCGGTAATGCGCATATTATTTTGATTCATAACATCATAAATAGCAACTTCGGCTTGGAGTGGAAGTGATTGAGTTCGCGATCCATCTTTACGCTCCTTCCAAGGTTAGTCCAGCATTCTTTGCATTAAAATATAAACATAATTCAATCAGAAAGTCGTTACCATCCACTCTGTTGATTTTCCAGGACGAACACCAATGTAAGTGCTTTAATCGCTTTCTGGGGATTGACAGACTCAGATCACGCTCCCAACCAGACCGCTCAGCAGCCCAACATGTCCGACTTAGATGCAAGTTTTGTCGAAATACAAGTGGGTGGGGGCCGTCCAGATGCAACCGCGCCACCTGCCCTGACACCCACTCGCCTTCGCACCTCCATTAAAGCCACAGACCGTGATGGCAGGCTCATATCCAAAGCACGAATTCATCGCACTCACCAGTCTGCGCCGCCTAAGGAACCCGAGATTGGATGCGCCTCTGAACTATTTCAACCCACAGATGATACTGTGTTGATTGATTTTTTGCAGACGCCTTCGAGAAAAAATTCCGTAGCCTCTTGTATGGTCGGCTGTCTCCAGTCGCCATTCTCATTTGCTGACCATATACATTTCACTAGGCTCTCAAGGGTCACCAACGCCCAAGGGAAAGGTCTCTGAGCCGCCTCGCAGCGGTGGCGAGGCTCCCACTATTTCAACTGCTAGTGGAGGTGGTAGGTGATTTGACGTTCTCCATTCTGAAGGATCCTAATCTTCGGAGTCTCGTTAGAGGTCTCGCCTACCACCGGAGGAGCCTCGCGAGAGCCTTTGGGCGAGTTAGAGGTCCTGACGACCAACCGTTTACCCTCGCATGAGCCTTCCTCTGAACCTCCCGAGCGCCCCAATGAGGTATGCACGTCTATCATTACTTCAATGTCGTGAATTGACTCATCTGGCGAAGGGATCAAACGTTTCATGTGTGGACAACCTGTCTTCCACGCCACCTAACCCTGAGGTTGCAACGTCTAAAGTAGTATCAGATAATGCCAATCCAGGGTCGCCACCTAGTGCAGCGCTGGCTCCAATTCTGGAGGCATGTTATTCCACCTAGTGATGCATCTTAACTTACTAACTCACTCCTGTATTGGTAGCCTCCGTATACCCCGTCTGTAGATGCAGCTGCCTTGCCCCTCAGTGAAGATAGTCACATTGGTTTAGATGGGAGCGGGGACAGTCCATTCGCGGTTGGAAGACCATCCGACGCCGTTCTAGACATCGTCCAGGAGGGACTTGACCATATCACTGCATATCTTACCGACCTTGCGGTCCGTTCTGGCCAACCACCTCAACAACTAATTGATCGTTTCGTGAAGCAATATGCACGTTTGAACTCAGCAAATGATTGGAACAAGTATTCCAAGTATTTTGCACAGAACACTCAGGCTGAACTAAATCGCCTCGGGACGACTGGAGCGCAAGCTGGCACTATTGATACTAAATGTAAGGGCACGGTATCAGGTGATATATCATTCTATACTGATCATATCGCAGCGGTCGCAGTCCGCAAACAGTGCTACGAGCTGTTCAAGAAGGCCTACCCTGAAACTTGGCAAAAAATACTTACAAAGTTCGAGGAGAGTACACAGTACACTGAAGCTGGGAAAACGGTTGGCCAACGCCAACAAATGTTCCATAAATCTGCAAAGAGATTGACCTTGTCGGTGAGTCCTTATGCAACAGTGTAGTGAGTATACCTTACCCTTACTCCAGTTTGCTGCTCTGTCCAAAACCCACGGCATCGAAGCAGCGTTTGTAATGGCAGGAAGTATCGTCAACCAAGATGCCTCGCTGGGGTATTCATACACCACGCCCGGTGCAGAGGATGTATGTACTTAATTCATATGCTTACAATTAACTGATACAACTGTGCACATGTAGTTTTTCATGGAGCGTTGTCGTGCTGACACGGATGCCATAATCGGTCACTTCAAAGCACACATATAGTATGCTCTACCATCCACGTCTGTTTCACGTTCTCATGTTGTCGTGGTCTTGTCAGCAACCGGTCGTCTCTGGCGTGTGTTACAGATTCGTTTGACCAAGACAAATTGGACATTAAGGGTAAAGCGAAGGAACGCAATGATGTGGGACCTGATGTTGTCGACCTCACATTTGATAGCGGCGACCATGCTCTGGATAATGCGAGTGATGAGCGAGAGGACCACAAGCTTGTTAAGAAGCTTCTCACTTCACAGATCGGTTTGTTATATTCCTCGAAGCTGACAACATGATTCTGATGAGGTCCCAGAGGGTCATGGTCATACGTGGGCCTCGGGGAAGCTGTTTCCTTGGAAGCAGCTTCCCCAAAAGCTGGGTCAGCATGCACTTGTCTGCATGCATTGGCCAGATGTGGTGTTGTTCCCTGGACAAGAGCGTGCTTCGCATAGCAAACCTAAGGGTGTATCGGACCTGACCATTTTGGAATCTGCACAGGTAATTGCTGCACTCCGTGACACCGGCCCTTACAGGCTACATTTCAAGTCTATGCCACACAAGAAGAGTGAGTATTGATGGTGTGCCTGTGGCTATAAATGCTAATCTATGACCAGTGGACCTCCTTGCATCCAAAATTCCTGTCATTCATGGCGCCCCACCATTATCTGATTCAAATTCATCAAGGGGGAAAAGAGTCTTCTTCAACGGCAAAGTAGATTACGAAGGGCCAGCGCGCCTACCTAATACAGCCAAGACACGGATTAGGAAGCAGGTGGGAGGCAGGAAGCCTCCTGCATTGAGGACAGACCCTGACAGTGACATTGACGATCTTTTCGACCTGTCACCTTCGCCTGCCCCAGTGCAACTCCGTTCTACGAAGCAGAAAGGAGTGAAAGGATCCGTAGCTGATGTAGCCGAAGATACAGACTCACCATCACCAATTAGACTGCCAAAAGCCACCCTCAAGCGAAAGAAGGTAGAGGTTGTTGTGACTAAAAAGGCAGGTAAGGCAACGACGGGAGGACCCAGTGTCATTACCATCCAGGACTCCTCTGATTCTGGCGACCACATACTGGAAGAAACAAATGCCGGTGACAAAAATGGGAAAATCATCGGTGGCAGCTCCGCCACTGGTCTTGCAGAGGAGCAAGCTCCATATACACGCAAGCACAAGGCAGATGGTCAGGACTCATCGCGTGCTGCGAAAAGAGTAGCATCGTCAGTGGATAGGGGCACCAGACAACTATCCAAGGGCACGGAAGGATCCTCACAGACCAGAAGAGCTAGGTTTTGAATTAACTCGCCACTTGACACTGACTCTTCTGGTGACGATGAGCCAAAAACCAACAATGCCAAGGGTCATGAATCCTGAATGTCCGGAACCGTCAGACGTGTCCAGGATCCTAGGTCTTCCACATGGGCAGCTGTACATCTATCCAAGGTGCCACGAACCTCTGTAGAATCTCATGTTGATGCGTGTAGGTCGTCACACATAAAATCCGAGTTTGTCCACTCAGTGTACCCTCTGTAGCGATGCAACTACCGCACCCTCCTCAGTTATTTAAGGTGCCACGAGCCTCCGAAGAACCTCGTGTCGACGGGCGTAAGTTGTCACACATAAGATCCGAGTTTGTTTGCTCAAGCGGACCCTCTGTAGCGATGCTACCGCACCCCCCTCAATTATCGGAGGTGCCACGAGCCTCCGAAGAGCCTTGTATCGACGCGCGTAAGTCGGCACGCATTAAATCCGAGTTTGTCTGCTCAGTGGGCCCTCTGCAGCGACGCCACTAGCCCACCCTCTACATTTATCTCAGATGCCACGAGCCTCTGAAGTAGGTCGTCTCGACCTGCGTAAGTTGTTACGCATAAAATTTGAATCTGTCAGCTCAGTGGACCCTCCACAGCGACGCAAGTCTCACGCCCTCCATCCGTGCCCCCTCAAGAGGTCACAGCGAGCCTAACCCTTGAGGTGTCTTGTCACATGAAAGGTGAGTCATCACTATTTATAAATAAGCATCCACCCAATGTACCTCTCTGTTAGAGACGCCATGTGACTCAGCCCAACCTGATGTGAATAAAAAACAGCCCCAAAGTGATGAACGTAGGTCACTGCCTGTGTCAACTTCAGTATACTAACCTATACATCATAGAAATGCAATATCTGCACCATCGGAATGAGTCTGACTGTGCATCCAGTGAATGCCTACCCCTGGATGGTCCACATCCCACAGACGGTAAGTCGCCACTAGTATGCACAAAATCAACAACCTAATGTACTGTGTTGTAGACATGGAATGCAACCCAGCGCCGTGTGAGATGGATGAGGAACAACCTTGAGGCAACAAACGTACGTTGACCACGGTACAAGGCTCTCAGCATGCACAGCCCGAAGTCGCCATCATTCAGTCCATGCCCACAGACGGTGCAGTTGGTCTTGGAAGGTCACTTAACAACCCTGTACCATGTAAGCCATGGCACCATACTTATCATTCCCGATCAATTGATTCCTAACGTTACGCCCCAGTAGTTCTACTCCCGCGAGATTCTTATGACGGCCGACCAAAGCCGCGTCTGGTAGTGTGGGGCACAGGACAAAAGAGTGACCCAGATATGGCTTTTAACCTACGCCAAAGGATATATCCAGATCCTTATGCATCCACGGCGGACCAGAACGACTCTATTTCTCCAGCCTCTTGCAGGCTTTTAGCTGCCGAAGAAGGTCACATCGGCGTTCGCTCGGGACCTATAGAGCCTGGCCAGGATCCCCTAGTGGGTAACCCCCCAGGAGCATGCCCACCAGGCCATCCGGCTCTCCCCCACCACCACTACGAAATGCCAGATAGAGAGGCTTACCTACACGACAATGCTGCACACCTAGGCACCCGCGAGCCACTCCCAGATCCGGTATACCATAGCAATAGTGGGTTCCACTATGACAGAGTACCATACCATCTTGGCATGAATACTGGGTGGTATGACCCTTCGGGCAGAGGCCCAGAAGTCCAGTATGGCCGCTATCGCCCACAGTTCCTCCTTCCGCCTCTGTTCGCTTCACGTCCTTATATGACCATGTATGCTGATAACACAACAATCCATCGGCAACATGAAACAATGGGACGCGGTCACTACACCAATCCCCAGCTTCCCCTCCGCAGCCAACACATTGCTGGATATGCCGAACCCAGTGGTGGTCACGAGTCAGTTCCAGGAGGCTACCGAGAGGCGCCGTGCTACTGCGCAATGTCTCCTGGCACTGCGGTTCCCCCAAGCGTTGAAGGAGGCGCCAAACACTCTGCAGATATCCCTGGCACCCATGCAGATGACACTGCCCAACCATCCGAGCCCCTTGTCCATGAAGCTGCAGA
>Ga0307518_10002979_pt1 | contig 12272 bp, 11 predicted proteins | sample 25_EM_MG_FD_203889 | JGI IMG/M metagenome (GOLD analysis project Ga0307518, IMG submission 203889) | Populus trichocarpa ectomycorrhiza microbial communities from riparian zone in the Pacific Northwest, United States - 25_EM | ecosystem: Host-associated > Plants > Roots > Unclassified | place... | reverse complement strand
AGCTGGAGTGCAGCTATGGGGCTGGAGATGGCCGGACTAGATCCGGAGTTGCGTCTATGCCTAAGGAGAGGTCAGGCGGGCCAAGGTTAGACCGGAGTTGCGACTGGGAAAAGTATGGATATGACAGGCAGCAACGCCATCATTGTTGTCATGGGTGGTGATGAAGAACTGTAAGGGAGAGGGACTTGTGAAAATATTTGAAGCATTGAAGATTTGTAATCACAACACTTCAAATATTCTCTAAGTCCCTGTGTGTACTCTGCCATAACAAAACCAAGGTGAGTACTTACCACCCTGTCAACACACTACTGACAATGGCTATCCCCAGCACCCCCAGCAATGACCACGATGACGACCCTGCCACCTGCGTCGTTGAAGCGCCCACCACCAGCGACAACGACGATCCCACCACCACTTGCATTGTTGATGCCACATCAATGACGCAAGTGGTGGTAGCCTGGAGGTAAGTCTCTCTTGCATTCTCTGCACCCGCACTGACACCAATGACCCACGATGACCCACAGTGCACAACATGACGACAACGACCCACGACGGACAACGCGCACGGACAACACAGCGACACGACAACAATGAAGCAACACAGATGGCCATTGCCACAGTGTCACAACAACAACAACAACAACAACAACAACAACACCATGACACAGATGGCCAGTGCCACAGCATCACAATGATGGCGACAGGCAATGTGGCACAATGACGTATGGCGCATGACACGGTGATGGCGATGGGCAATGTGGCACAACGATGTATGGCACATGACATGATGATGACGATGTCAATGTCGACGATGGCATGCTGATGCACAATGCATGACGCACAATGCATGACGGTGACAGACAACAGATGACACAATGATGGATGACACAACAACAGACAACACAATGACGGATGACACAACAACAGACAACACAACAACGGACGACACAATGATGATGACGATGGACGACAACGAGACATGGCCACTGCCGGTGACAATGACCACTACCACCTTGATGTGGCCGTCACCACTACCCCACCACTGGTGTCATTGATGCGACTCCACCTTGACACATAATATTTATTCATTGTACTGTAGTTTTGTATTGAATTGATATAAATTGACTAACATTAACACTGAATGAATTAAGTACTCAAAAGGTTTAGAGTACAGGCAGTAAAGGTAGTAGTACTGATGCTGCTGGTAGTACTACTGGAACAAAGTAACTGGCCAGTACTGTCCAGGGGAGGGTTAATTTGCTGATCTGAGGGGAAAGAGAGAACTCACCAAATGTCTTGAATGGGGGTAGTAAAATGCATGGATAATGGGTATACACAATGTGGCAGTGAATATTTAGGACTAGGAAAAATGTAGTGGAAAACTTAAAGTGTAAACTTCAAGTATAATCTGGGTAAAATATGATGACAAAACTTCAAATTGTGTACCAGATTATATGTGAAATTAAACTTTATGTATTGTCTTCACATTTAGTCCAACATTTAGGCCAGGGTAAAATATTGATATCCCCCCTGTAGTCCCCTGAGTCATTTTATCAGTACCCTAGCACTGATGCACCATAGGGGGATTATCAATATTTATAGGACTTGGGGACTACAGGGGGGATATCAATATTACCCTGGCCTAAATGTTGGACTAAATGTGAAGACAATACATAGAGTTTAATTTCACATATAATCTGGTACACAATTTGAAGTTTTGTCATCATATTTTACCCAGATTATACTTGAAGTTTACACTTTAAGTTTTCCACTACATTTTTCCTAGTCCTAAATATTCACCGCTGCATTGTGACAGGTTGTGGGACTAAATATCTCTGAACTCACAGCACCTGTCACTCACACACTGGGGATTTCAAGACTTTCCAGCCATATATAGTGCATTGAAAATGACAAATGATAGTTTTAAATTTTACCTTCACATTTTACTCCCATTAAAATTTGAAACTACTGTTATAATTCAAGTTTTAAGGATATTAAAATGTGAAAGTAAAATTTAAAATTATGATTTGTCATTTTCAATGCACTATAAACTGCCAGAAAATCTTGAAATCACTGGTGTCAACATGTGACATGACTTCCAAAATTGGCAACAACAGTGACATTACATTGCCACCACTACCAGGACATCATCATCCCTCACCAGGCCAAACTTGCACCAGGCACCTAAACAGAATAACACAGATAGATTGTGGGGGAAGATGTGAGTAAATGAACAGTAACAACAATTGACCATGGCTGAATAAATGCATGGCTGAGTGTCTGAGTGGTCTGAGTGGTTGGACTTTCTGATGGTCTGACAGTCTCAGTGGTCTAATTGGTCTGACTGACTTGCTGTCTGTGGGGTCTGACTGCTCTGACATGTCTGGGTGGTCTGGACTTTCTGGGTGACTTGAAGGCTGTTACTAATGATGCTGGTAGTGGCCTGGGCAAGGAGCAGGTTGACAGGGATGAAGCTGTGGAAAAGAAATAGAGTGTTTCTGGTTCGTGTCTCATGGACTCAGTGCCTTAATGTTGTGTGTACCACCACTTGGAAGTGTCTGTATTGAGTGTAATAGTGATGATAAATGTGCTAATCCTCCTTGTTCTCTGAACCAAAATGTGCGATGTCCATGCCCGTCTTCTCGGCTAAGAAGTACCTATCCTCTGCTACTCCATGAATGACAGGGTGATGTGGAATCATGGCAACAACTGATTGAATATCTGTGATCTTGATCATCTGCAAACTCTCCTCACCAAGCTTCATGCAGGAAGCCAAGACGCCATACAACCACTCAAGTAAGTGAGGGTGGGTGTTAGAATACAGCATGACAAGAGCAACATCAACAAACTGCAGGCGATCTTGGGCATTCTGTTCTTCATTTGCATCGTGCCAGTCATCTACTTCCCTAGCAAGCCTTGTAAAGTAGTGTACTTCCATGATCCGGTCTCCACCATTAAAAGAGATCCGAATTGTGTCACAGATCAACGTCAAAATCATTTTTAAAGATTGACATACCTTGACATTGCGAGCCATGCGGATGTCTTCCGGTGTGCGCTGCAATTCTTGGTATTCAGACTGGGCGATCTGGCCATTGGGCAGGCGAAGACATGCCCAGCAGTGTATTTTGGGTGTGTGTGGCAGTCCGAGATAATCTGCGATGACCCTCGCATCATCTCCATGAACTGTAGTGAGATGCTTGTCGCGTTTGGCCAGAAGAACATAGCCATTTCCAAGGTCAGCAGACGTGTGTGGGCTTACATTGTCAGGAGGATCGAAGTGTGGGATCATGGCTTTCAGAGCGTTAACTTGACAACAACAAATGCCTTGCTGCACAAGGTTAGAAAAAGGGTCTGAAGGCTGTCTGATCTCTTGGCCAAGATTGCTGATTGTCCTCTCCATTGTCCACTGGGACGAACAAATCGGTGGGCCAACATGAGTTGCTTCCAATGCAAGGTGACACGTAAGGTGAACACATGGACAGATGAATGGAATGTGGTCAACACGGCATTGGTAGAAGATCCTCTCGAACCCTGGTTCCCACTCTGCAATGAGCTGACAAGCGCACTGAAGCTGAGAAGGGGTGATGCTATATTGTGCCATGATTCGAAGGCCAGCAACAAATTTGCAGAAGTCTTGCCAAAAGCACTTGGGGAGGATTCCATACAGCAGGGCCGGACATAGAGAGTATATCCAGGTAATATATTCAGTTGCCTTGTACCATGAGTTAGCATGGAGACTGGGGTCACGGGGAGCTGAATCAAATGAGCCAGGTAGATACATCCTGCAGGCAGCGACGGCATGACCATGGGCTTCCCAGGTCGCAATATCCTTGAAAATGGCCCAATCCCAATTGGCTTGATTGTCCATAGGAGCACAGTTGAATTTGCCGCGCCAAAGGTCAAGCCAGAGAGTGGCCATGTTCGCACCAGTCAGATGCATCATTTCAGAGGAAAATACCTCTGGAATACCTTGAATAAGCTCTGGCTGGAGGCCAAGCAAAATGCTTGGGCCCACAATGCCAGTCTCCAAGCATCGGATCTTGTAAACACGCTGTGTCGGCGAGTTAAGGAGGTGCAAGAGGCATTGGATGTATATGTGTGAATTGCTCGGCCCGATATCATAGACATTGACATCAGGGTAGTCACATCCACGTATGTTGTAGTTATCGGGCTTGAGGAAGACTGGATAGTATTGAGGCACACTGGGCTTACGATGTCCATTCAAGGGACAGAGCATCCGACAACTGTTCTTTCCCTGATGTCCAATGAAATTGCTTAAGGTCAGCAGCCCAGGGCCATCAGCACATGTGAGAAACAAGAAGAGCCATGAAATAAATTCATGATCTTGGGATGCATCCCAGATGCAGAGTCCCTCCCGCTGTATGGCAGAGAGGTGGTGTAAGCCTGGGAAGAGAAATGAATCAATGATCTTCGGCTTTTTGGGACCAAGAATGATCGCCCCAGGAAGAACATGTTTCTTTTTGTAGTGATATTCTGGGGACAGGTTAAGTATGATCCATATATAAATCCAGCAGTCAGAGTCTTTGCTCTTGTATAACTGTGCACCATCAATCAATAACATGAGCAATATGTCATTTTGCTGGATCTTGTTCTGAGTGACTGCATCGAGATAAGCCTGACCACAGAATACATTGTCATACATGTCAACCAAGCCATCATTCCGCTAGAGTTCTTGAAAGATCTGGTGTGTCCATTGCTCACAATAATGCATCTTCTCGGAGCTCTCAGGATGTTGCCAGAGTGATTGGAGCTGGGGAGCAATGGGGATAGTATGAAATACAGCATGCAGATGTTTAATCCTTCCGTTGCTCCTGTCGAATTGCTATGAGAAAAGTTGCATTGTCTTTTCTTTATTTGTTTTGCAAGGAACAGGCAGAAGAAAAAGGTTAAATTTTGCATAGTGCTAACATAAGAAATGATCTCAAATCATGTCTTGGCAAAAGAAAGACAAAAAAGATTTGGTATGATATTTGTCTTTTTTGTTTAATAAAATTGTAGATAAGAGAGTATTTCTTTCTTCTATTTTTTTACAATGTTTTGTCATGAAACATTGAGAAATGCTTGCAGTGACAGACCAGAAGGTAATGTCTGTGATGAGTCGGATACAGGGTTCAATGACCTTTGAGCATACCAGTTATCGAATGTCCAGCTCAGCATAATATATGTAGCACAGTGGCTTGTTACAATGAGTTAGTACCATACCTCTCGATATCTCATGAGTCAGTAATATATCTTGGTGCCTCTCATTAAAACAGAGACCACCTCCCGATACCTCCTCGAAACCAGTGATATATCACAGCTGCACTTGATACAACTCGACACCTCAGTGGTGATGAGTTACCTCTCATTACAATGAAGATTCCCTCTTTATATATCTCAATACCTCTCAGTTGTCGTCAATATATCTCTATCCCTCGTGACCGCCCTCAGTACCATCCAATATACCATTTCTATAACTCACTGGTGACAAGTTATATCTTATACAACTGTTTGCGTCGCATTGCCACCCTTCACCACACTTTGTTTGTTTTGTTGATGATGCAGCACAAAGGGACTCACTGTGAACTGCAATGCACTCAACCATCGTGACCTCTGGTCCACAGCCATATCTAATATATATATATTGCTCATCCCTCTGCCCATCCATTGGGAGGTACCAACAAACCGTCTGACCACAGCGTGATCAAGACGGCCAACCCACCAAGCGCCTCCATCACCAATCTTACTGTTACCAAAGTAGACACTGCAACCAATGTGCACACCACCACTTACCAAAGCATGGATGGCACTGCCACACGCGCAAGTTTTGCAATGGACTCAAGCATCGCACATTCAGTGGGTGCATTATACCATTTGTTTTTCTATATCCTAGGTATGCAAACCTATACCATACCCTTCTACTAAAGGACTACTCGTCAAGTGGGTGTGTTGAAATCCCTACTAGATCACTACCATTCTTTTGGTACTTACTGATAGTTTCCTTATTGGTGTGACAAGCATCCTTATGTAAGCATGGAGTATTTTCATCCACTTGAGGATTCCTTTCACCTCAGTGTTCCAAATGAGACACTGAGGTAAGACATCTAGTCACCACTTTCTTTTACCACATAATGTACCTGCATTGTCCCATACAACACAGACAGACGAAGCTGACAATCAGCCGTGCTACATGACCAGCTGAGATAGGGCCCAGCCATGGTGCATCCCCATGTCATATGAGTGGGCTAATGGTAAGGTGTTTCACCATGCCATATTGGTGGCTCATGGAAAGGTTGTCACCAAGTAATATTGGTGGGCTGACACACTAGTACACTAGATCAGGATATGGCCTGTGGCAATAGGACCTAATGTGGCAAGGGAGCTGCGGCATGCGGCCAGAGGACTATATGCCGCAGATTCAGGCCGAGGATTGCAGGGGGCTTGCCGCAGCATTTCGGCAAAAGGACCGTAGTAAGTGCTGCAATGCGGCTAGCCTGCGGACTGTCACGACCGCGTGACGCCTCGTGACTCCGCAAGGCCTCTAGTCTGTTATAGACTCAAGTCCGATCGTGATCGGACACCTCTGACGCTACGTATCCATCTCCGCTCTGACAGTTGACGCTCTGTCTCCTTTTAGTAAATAGTTCCGCGCTTACGCCTCTGGTTATTGTATACTTCCGTTCCGCTTCTGTTCCTGTTTCCCTTGTTCCCGTTTTAGATTAGGTCTGATTACTCATAGCTGTGTTCTGTTAACCTTTTGATCTGTTACGCTTATCACTGATCTCCGTTCCGTGTATGTTACTCATCTGTTTGTCATCCGCAGACTCTTAGCTACCTCTCCGCTATGTCTCTCCTCCGCTTCTCGGTTACTATACATATCTGATGTAAACTATAAGTACTCCGCACGCTGAGGGGATTGTCCCTCAGTTCGAATATCATCTTGAATACTTCCTGCGAACTCCCCTCTGTTCTCCTCTGTCTCCTCTGCCTTCTGGCAACTCCGACCTTCGTCGGACCTCCGTCACTCTGTCCTTAAGTCCTCCGAAATAAAGAGGACGCAGGTATTGCAAGGGCGCAGCACATATGCTGAAGCCAAGTCCTCAAACACTTCCGCATCTCCTCCACCTGTCGTCGACAACCCTTCGCACTTATCTCCGCTCGTGTCGGAGTTCGTCGGAGGAACCGGTTCTGACAGGACAGGAGTCAATAGAAGGGCCTCTGTACCAGTGTCCCATGCTTTGCATTTGGCTGTGGTATTGGTGTCCTGTGCTTTGCATTGGGCTGTACCTTTGGTGTCCCTTTCTTGTTGCAGGGCCAGCCAAAGAAACAGCATCCCGTGCTTTCCAATGGGCTGCATGCATGGTGTACCTTTAAGAATACCCAGCCATGGGATTGGTGTCCCATGACTATGAGTAGGCCCTGGAGCCAGTTTCATCTATTATGTGCAGGGCACATGGCAACAATAGGTACAATGTCCCATAGCATTAGGTGGGCCCTCAGAAAGGTGTTATCTACCTATATGGGAGGGCCTTGCAGTACACTTCAAAGTGACAGGCTATGAATGTGGTGTCCCAGAGCATTAAGCAAGCCCTCCTTCTGGGGACACCTAGCTAGATGGGAAGGCCAGCTGATATGCTTCCCCTTCAGTATGATCAGCCATACATTTGGCCTCCCAATATACACAGCAGGCCCTTAGAACTATATCCCTTGTATAAATGTAGGGCTGGGCATCTGGTCTTCTCTAAAGTAACAGTAAGCCAGATGTGGCACAACACAATTGGCACTACATGGCATTGGCAGAACACACTGTCAGCAGAACAAGGCTGTCAGCAGAACACGACTGTCGGCAGAATTGTTTTTCGGGCACTGTTGGATTTGAACTGATGACAACAGTGGCACAACATGTCATTGGCAATCTACCATCGGCATAATAGAATTGCGGCATTACAAGAATGGCACAACATAAATACTGGTAATGGCTGTGCAGCTATCATGCAGGTGCCGCAATACCTTGCCGAGAATCACAAACGTGCTGGAGTAATAGCCATGTGGCCATCATGCTTGCATCTGTGGCAATATGGGAATGACCATGCTGTGTGGCAGTGTTGGCATGGTTGTGGACACTGGCATTTGCCACTGACATACTGGCTGGTGGCAGCCAGGCTGTGGTGGCTGTGCGAATAAGTACCACAATGATAACATTAAATTAATGATGGCTGTACTGCAATGACTGACATGCAGCATTGATCCCTTTCTCAAGCTGCAGCTGTGTTAATACATGCTGCATCGATTGTTCCCCAAGAGATGGCAGTGCTAGACGGGATAGACACACTCCAAAATAAGGCAAATCATAATGCCAATCTGAGATCCCTTATTATTGTGATGGGACAATACACTGTGACAGCCAATCACAAGCAATAGAAACATGGCCATCATGCAATATGAAATGCGGCAGTGTGGTTCATTAGCTGAATTGTCAGGACAATGATTGGTCAGACTTGTGGCTGAATTATTCACCTACACTGCAAGAATTTCTTCATGTTTCATGACAAAACATTGTAAAAAAAATAGAAGAAAGAGATACTCTTTTATTTACAATTTTGTTTGACAAAAAAGACAAAAGTCATAAAGTATCATTTTTGTCATTTTTTGTGTCAAGACATGATTTGAGATCATTTCTTATGTTGAGAATATAAAAAATTTAACATTTTTCTTCTGCCTGTTTCTTGCAAAACAAATAAAGAAAAGACATTGTAACTGTTCTCATAGAAAGCACTTTGGCATGTTTTATTAGAAATAAGATACCATATTATTCTTCAAAACATGTTGAAAGAAAACAACAAGTTTTTCTTCAAGAAACATGGTTGTTCCTGGATGGTGATTGGCTAGCTTGAGTGTTATGGCCAAATATATATAGCATGTTTCCTAAACATTTATTTTTATAGAATAGAATATCTTTTGATTCAAATTTTCACTGCAGAAAATTGAAAATGCTTGCTGTGAGAAAAGTTACATTATCTTTTCTTTATTTGTTTTGCAAGAAACAGGCAGAAGAAAAATGTTAAATTTTTTATATTTGCAACATAAGAAATGATCTCAAATAATGTGTTGACACAAAAAATGACAAAAATGATACTTTATGATTTTTGTCTTTTTTGTCAAACAAAATTGTAAATAAAAGAGTTTCTATTTTTTTTACAATGTTTTGTCATGAAACATGGAGAAATGCTTGCAGTGTAAACTACTTGTTTTAGCGTCAGCGCCGGATCTGGCTGATTGACCGTCATGCCAGTGCGATAGGACTGGAGATGCGAAGTGACCTTGGAGATTGGATTCGATGCCGGCTCAAAAAAGGAATTGCCGATCAAGGTACAGATTCACAGAACATCGTTGACACATGTGGGATTGAGGTTCCAGAGTTGTGGGAACAATGGTCCCATCAGCGTAGCGCACAGCTTTCCATACGCGCTCGTAAGTTTCGGATGCTTCTTTTTTTATTCAAGTTCCTTATTACCTTTCATCTTTAGACGCTCCAGCTCGCTTGAAAAAAGAACTGGACACTGTTCTCGTGCTACAGGTGGACTTAGAATCCTCTAACAGCGCGCTGCAAGCTGCATGCACCTTGATTGAGAAGGATGCTATGCAGGACACCCTCGAGGCACTTGGGAGCTTGGAATGCAGCCATGAGCGGCTCTTAAACAAGGTAGATTTACTGTATGCTTCGCTCAATATCCATGACAGGTTTCCGGAACTCCATGGAGTTGGCCTGGAGTTTGTGTGAACCCTCTTATTGGCAACGTGATCTCAAGATCAACATTCGGAAGCGAGCAATTGGCAGCTTCTTTGAATGGGACAAGCTCGATTGCGCTGTAGGAGGGAAACAGAAAGCCTTGGGTGCGTGCATTCATTTTCCAATTTCTTACAACAGCCTAGCTTTTTTCTCTATGTAGGCACAAAACTCCATCAACAAACCCACAAAGCGATCACAAAGTGCCAGCCCGCTCTTATGTCTGCCATCCGCAAATTCAACTTGTACTGTGAACGTCTCGTTGAGCTGTATGACGTGTCATCCGGCATTCCTCTTCCTTCACCGCTTCCAACGAAGCTGGCTGAACTTTGGAAAGATGTTTGGATCTCTCCTTCCGCTGGAGAAATCCTGCAATGGCTCGAAGACGTTGACGTGAGGGAAGGTATTAGAGCAGTTCTCAAAACTGATCGGTGTCTTGAAGAACAGCACCATCTTGGCACCGAGGCTGACAACATGTGCCGGTGGTTTGGCCGTGAGCTATGCGCCATTGAACTCGCAATGCATCAGCCAGAAAGTAAGTCCAAGCACAATTTATCACTGTCTGCCACTAATGCTATTTAGATTCTATGTATTCTTTGGTTCTTCAGCAACATCGCGAATCGTTGACGAAGCTCCAGGAAAGGTGGCCAACTCCACTGGCCTCAGCCATCCGTTACGCAAGTCAGGCATGCACAGCTGTGACCATTGCCACTTCCCTCGCTGGTTCCCCTGCTCCACTCAAGTTTTGATGGCTCCCTCCGGTTCTTTCCAATATATTGGACGATGGATCACTGCTGGCAGATATTGATCCAGGAGACCATGTTTTGGATCCGGATCAAATCGCTTTGGCCGATATTCTCGAGGATACGGAAGCACCTTCCAGCGCTAAGGATGACAGCCTGTGCAATGCTGCAGAAGAAGAAGAAGAGAAGAATACACATAGTGTAGATCTGATCTGGCGGCTCCCCTTTGTAAGTTCCATTCAAATATACTACGTTTTGTGCCGTAACACCATTTCCCAGACTCTCGGTATTGATATGATCACCATCAACAGCAATGCGTTCGCTATCTGCAACGTCTTCGCAAGGCGCATCCGACAAGCCCAGGATGGATTCCCTTGTCTGATGTTCGAGGCAGACGATTATGAATGCCTTGCTTCCCCAACCACTCGGCTCAACAACATTTATATCAACAATTGTTCTGCCCTTCTTTATTCGCAATTTTTGTCCTTGAATGCTGTGCAATGCACAATTCTGTCAACTCACGATCTCCCTCACGTCCGATACCATGCTGACAACAATGTTTTGTGGCGCAACGTTGCGTGAACTCACTACTGGGAAAAATGTGTATGGATACTACCCATCCATTGTCCGTCCCCAGTTGAACACTGGGTCATCTGCATCATCAAATTCTCTTCAAAACAACTCCTTCTTTTTGACAGCCTTGCCGAGCAAAAGCCCTGGAAACATGACATAAAGGTATTTTGATACTTCTCTCCACTGTGCTTGCTGACTATTCACAGGATATCGTTCAGCTTATTGCCCGCCTGTCTCTGATCGCCTCAAATAGGCTCAGGATACCTCGAAATGATTTGGGATGCTGGTCTGCATATCCAATCGTAGTAAGCACAACAGCATTTATGTGAAAACGAACATTCAGTGAAGTCATTACAGCTTGAACCTTTACAGTCAAATGGGTACGACTGTGGCCTCTGGGTCTTAGCTCAGATTGCAGCGGTGTTACACAGCTATGATATCACCAATCTGCACGAGGGCGACATGTGTGGATTCTGTCACTATCTTCAATCCATTATTCTTAGCATACCAGTACCAGACATGTAACTATGTTGAGTTGTTTTTGTATGGATTCCCACCTTGCTCCAATTCCAAGGCCTTGCGTACCATGACGTAGATGTCTCTAGCCTGTCATTGCAACCAGCACATCACCATTTGATCTCTGCGGCCTCCCAACAAACAATCCTCGACCTTATCATAAACATCAGACCACCTCACCAACCGCTCCGTTATAGTAGACACCAGTTCCGTGAGGATTGTCACATGGTCACCACTTTCCAGACGTCTCCTTTGCTGTGCCTTCGCTTCCTTTGCTAACCTTACACGTCGCCCAAGCATGACATCAAACAAGTTGCAAGTGAATTGTTCCTCTTGTGGTGTTGAATCTGGCTCGGTGTCCGTGTATGGAGGCTCCTCCTCCCATCTAGGGAGTTCCGATTCATCGAGACCATCAGCGCTTTGTGTGGCCTCTGAAAATAAGGGTGATGTAGGTAGAGGTGTGGTTGCGTGAGCGATAATAGCTGGCGATAGGGCTGGGACAAAGGAAAGAGCACTGGGATGGGTGGCGGGCATATGAATACCGTCTTTACTTAAGTGACGTCCAGTCCGCTTGCGATATGCACAGCGATTCTGAGCAGGCCGCAGCTGCTTTCCTCTGAAATATATTTCAGTTGATTGATAAACTTCGAATA
>Ga0307518_10002978_pt1 | contig 12276 bp, 7 predicted proteins | sample 25_EM_MG_FD_203889 | JGI IMG/M metagenome (GOLD analysis project Ga0307518, IMG submission 203889) | Populus trichocarpa ectomycorrhiza microbial communities from riparian zone in the Pacific Northwest, United States - 25_EM | ecosystem: Host-associated > Plants > Roots > Unclassified | place... | reverse complement strand
AAAGGAGATCGATGCCGCTGTTGATGAAGAATGAAGACTGAAGAGGATGTCGTTGATGATGGAAATAAAAAGAGAGAGGCAGAGTATCTTTGCCCTTGTACTTTTTTTTTTTGTAGATTTTGTCTCTATACAAATATTCTTATGGATTATTAAAAAAAAAAAAAAACTTAAAAGAGCTCAATGCAAACACTTTGGACATGCACTTCGGATTGACTCAACGGGTTGATCTGGAATCCAGTAGCTGGATTGATCCAGGTAAAACAAAAAACTGTCTAGGATAAAAACTCAGTAAAACCCGGTCGACCCGAGACTTGGCCAAACCCGGACGAGACACGATGTTTTTTTTTCAAATGTGATTTTTCTCCTATATCCCTCTTTTTTTATATTTTTTTTTGTTGGTTATTAACACTTTTTAAAATTCACTATATAAATACTAGAAATATATTTTATTTTTTCAATGTAGGATTTGCAACTCTTTAATATATACACTCTATATTTCCAAGAAAAAAGTTGTTTTTATAATATGGGATTTGAAGCTTTTTCGTATATATATTCTATGTTCACAAGAAAAAAGTTAAGTTTTTTCAATGTGAAATAAAATTTTTTTGTTTATATACTTCAACTTAAAAAGATAACATAATATATTTTCAATATGAAATTTGAAGCCCTTTAATATATATACTCTATGTTTATAAAAAAAAAATTATATTTTTTCAATGTGGGATAAAATTTTTTTAATTTAAATACTTCAATTTTGACATAGTATCTTTTTAATGTGAAATACAAAAGTTTTTAAAATATTCTTTTAAACTTTATTATTTACGATATATATAATATATATTTATATGAATTATTTCTTAATTTTAAAGTTTTTAAAATATTCTTTTAAACTTTATTATTTACAATATATATAATATATATTTATATGAATTATTTCTTAATTTTTTTATATAAAAAATTAAAATTTTAAATAATTTTTTTTAATTTTTTAGATTAACCATAAAATTCAAGATCCGATCACTTCACCGGAGTCAACCTCCGGCTCAAGTTTTATAACGAGTGTATTTGGTATTGCGGTAGCTGTTGTGGTTGTGGTTTGAAAAAAATTGTTTTATAAAAAGTACTTTTGGTTGAGGTTGGTTTGGTATTTATATATGTTTGGTTAAAAATGTGGTTGAAATTAAGGTTGAAGAAAAAGTAGTTTAATGTGTTTGGTTAAGAATGCTTTTGAAATTGAGATTATAAAATAATTTAAAAATATATATATTACTATTGATGGTTTTAAATTTAAATATTGTAGAATTAATTACTCCTATTACATCATGAAATAAATAATACTTTATATAAAATATTTTTTTATTATTCCATTAAAATATTTATAATTCCATTACGTATAAAATTCATCCGATAAGAACTACATTTTTCATAATTTTTTGAGCGTGTAATAAAATTAGATAAAATATTATCAGGTATAAAATTGATATTACAGTGCGAGTGAATTTAATTCACTCTATACTAGTTTTTCGGGAAAAAAAATATTATTCACATCGCAGTGCGAATGAATTTAATTCACTCTAAACTAGTTTTTTTTTTAAATATTAATAAAATTAACATTAAAAAAAAACACTTGTGTTAATGGTCCAAGTGAATTGCACTGTTTATTAATTTTTAAGTGAACAGTGTAATTTTTTTACACTATTTACTTAAATAATATATCAATATATATTATTCATGCTAATTGCATTGAACAATATAATTATCATGCATGCATACGTGAAAAGCTAAATTTCTTTACTTCTCATTTATAGCATTTCGAAAGCAAAAATTATATAAAATCCATGTATAATAAATTACTTTTCTTCGTTATCAAACAACTATAAACTGCGTTTTAATTAAAAGGCAGCCGCAACGCAGCCGTATAAGCAAACCGCCTCATGCCTAGACTGCTTTAAATGTGGATTTTAATAGTTCAGTAACGATTATACCCTTCATTCTGATTGAAGGTTTAGTTGTGTTGAAAGGGTAGTGTGGGGTTTTCGCATTGCCTTATTGCCTTTTCCTTCTGATCTTTTGAGACGTGGCAAGCTTTTATCCATGTTTTTTTTCCCTTTTGTTCTGGTCTTTAGCTTATCGTTTCTTTATCATTTTCATTTCCTCTGAAGAAGAGCAGGGATGAAACACAGGTTGGAGAAAAATGGAGAAGGATGCCGCATCGGAGATAAGAGAATACTGCCGAGAGAGGGTAGGTGGTGCTGTTGGCAGTGGTGGTTCTTCTCCTTTTTCTAACACAAACTGATAGACGAAAGCCGAAAGAGGAGGCACCATACAAGAAAAAAAGGGGGGCAAGGAAGCCATTACGAAAAAGAGAAATCTACAGAGCGATGGCCTTGCTCTCTCGTCACTGATGATGAGGATGGTTTTTAAGGTTTTAGGCATAGTACACCTTTCTAAGTTTTCTTTTATCGATTTGTGTTTTATTTTGGTATTTGACTCATTAATATGATTTTTATTTTTAAATATTCAGACATGCACTTTACTGCTTTGGGTTTTTACCAAGGTCTGCTTAATTTGTGGTGCAAATTATAATATGCTATACAGAAATTGAAATATAATTTATGAATTATGAATTTCCTGGCAGGTTGGGGAACATCAGGAGGATTTTGTTGTGGGAGATAAGAACTGAAAGATGAGGTTCGAATTTATACATGGATGATGTTGCTCTTCGCGGGTAATTGATATGGTGAGTTGATAAGGTGTTGAATTGCTTTATTTCTAAATATTGAATGGAAATTTTGGTTTCCTGTTAGAATGGAATTGTGGATGCTCTGAATTGGTTTCTTTGTATCTTGCCTGTAATGTGTTTGACATTCTGAGAAAGTTGACCTTTCTTTTTCTTTTTTCTTTTTTTTTTTAAAAATGTTTAATGGAATATAATGTTTTCTACATGTTGGGTGTTCGAATTCGCTTAGAGATTTATTATGCTGATAAAAGAGTCCATGTTGATCCCTGTTGTTTTGGGATATGATTGGAGGAAACAGTTTTTTGGTCCTCTCTTAGTGTCCAGGTTTTAATTCTGGTTTTAATATAATTTTAATTGCTTTCCATCAAGTGTAAAAGGAAACATCTTGATGATCAATCAAATCAAACATTCATTTGAGTCACAGCATGGGTCTCTACTGTTAATTCATTGAATTGTTTTATTTATATTTTTATTTTTATCAGGTACAAAGGAAACATGTATATGATATTAAGCAATTGATTTTAACCAGAGATGGTGGAAGTTGTTCTCAACATGTATTCAGTGAGTGCCCTTTTGACTTTCAACGTATTTTGTGACTTGAATTGCTGTTTACATTTTCCACGCATGATAGCTCTGCTGTTGTTTTTGCAATGCTATAATAGCTTTCACCTTATACTCTTGTGCTTCACACAGTCCGAGTGAAGATAGTTCAGTATGTTAAAACTTGTTGCTATGGTTGTTGTTAATTGGAATTCTAATTCAATCTGCACTCCGGAATTGATGACATTCAGGTTTGATCCTCCATGATGACCATACAAGAATAATTCTCTCATATCCCTCCTCAGGATAGTAGATATTGCTGGGTGGTTTGGTTGATTGTATTGCATCGTAAAAAAAGATTGAATCTGAAATGTTGACAAAAATGTAAAGTGAATAATATCTTTTCATGTTGCAATCCTCTAGATTTGTGAGGGTCAAATTTGAGAGGGGAAGACCTGATGCCAACCTCAACACTGAGTAGTAGTTGTTTTAGTTGGTTTTTGCCTTATGATTATTTTTTGTTACTCTATGTATCTGTGAGCCCACATGCACCTAAATTTTTATGAATTGTTAGCTCACACGAACACTCATTTTGTGAATTCCACTTGGGATTATCTTTTTCCATTAACAGAAAGTTGTTCGTTAGGTACATGCAATGGTAGTTGCAATCTCCATGTACATGTTGTATACCTAAATCACAATTTTCATTTATTAATTGCTCCTTATTTATGGATTCAAATTTGAGAGGGGAAGACCTGATGTCAACCTCAACACCGAGTAGTAGTTGTTTTAGTTGGTTTTTGCCTTATGATTATTTTTTGTTACTCTGTATCTGTGAGCTCACATGCACCTAAATTTTTATGAATTGTTAGCTCACACGAACACTCATTTTGTGAATTCCACTTGGGATTATCTTTTTCCATTAACAGAAAGTTGTTCGTTAGGTACATGCAATGGTAGTTGCAATCTCCATGTACATGTTGTATACCTAAATCACAATTTTCATTTATTAATTGCTCCTTATTTATGGATTCAAATTTCTTCCCAGCCTCAAATGCCCTACATTAATATGGGAGAAGACAGTGATACAGAACCCCATCCTGGATTTCTATACTATAATTTCCTTTAGGCAATGATATGGGGCTGGGCAGAAGTTTGGTGGTCTGTTAATTAGTTTCAGGTCTAGGGACAGTCTTGCTTCGGCTTATTCTATTGAAGGCCTCTTGACCAGTTATTCCAATTCTTTTGAGTGATGGTTTGGATTTTTATCAACAGCGATGTGCCTTCCATTCACATTTAAACTACTTGATTTGCGTGCTTTGTCAATTAAATGGTTGGTTAGTCTGCCTATTGTTAGGTATTTCCTCTATCTAGGTGTACTGTTAAATCAAATGCTTTAAGTTTTTGTTGAACTGGTTTTCTCTATAAATATAGCTTCATTTCCTATCTCCTTGAAAGCTGCAACAATTGTTATTTGTTCTTTGAAAATATGGCGATGCCAATGATCAATGAATATAGTGATTCTCCAGCTTTTCTCTAAAAGCCAAGCTAAAATCTTCTCTTTGTTGCTCCCCCACCAGTGACATGACTCATCAGCATGAGATGTTTGATCAAGATCATGACCAAGATTGGAATAACAGTAGGAAGCTGCAGCCACAGGCACCAAGATCACCTTATGCCTGGCTCAAATCAACAACCGATGATTTGGATATTAAGGATAAGTATCTTGGGTTGATTGGAAAGAGAGGAAAGAACATGAAACATCTTTGTCCAGAGGATTTTGGGTATGATCCTCGAAACTATTCTCATAACTTTGAGGATGATTTTCGCAGAGAAGATGAATTGTGCTCAATCATAATTGTAGGGGAAAATTTCCTACCACACGAGAGATTGGTGGTGCTGCTGCAGGTAAGGAGGACAGAGATTAAATTGTGGAGCATATATTTTAGGATTAAGGATGTTTGTGGGTTTTATTTGTTGCAATCTAGGTGTTGTGGTTTGTTTCTTGCACAGGCCATTGAACTTAATTTTCAAAAGCAAAAAAATTGAGGAAGAAAAATAGAGTAAGATGTTTAATTAGCGTTTAGATTTGTTTAATTTTTTTTGTTAATGTTTGCAGATTTTGAATTTGGATGGAGAGTTTTAATGGGTGAAGCACTTCGATTGCATTGGCATTAACTATTTAAGAACTTAGGAGTGGAAGAAATGCTATTGAAAAATTAGACATGACCTTTTGAAGGAGCTTGGCCTTCTCGAGAAAAAAAAAAGAAAAAAAAAATCCAATTCTAGAAATTAATCAAAAGATTTATGGAATGCTATCCAATTATTTAGTCATTCTATGGTAAAATTAGTTCTGCAACGTTTTATCTTATTGCATTGGCAAGTTAGTGCAAAGTTGGCATTTTTTAACATACTTGGGTTTGTAACAAATTATGCTGAAAGATTTGACATTTGGTTAATTTGATGTGTCAAGGAACGTTAATAATAAGAAAAATCTTAGAAAAAAAAACTCAAATCTCAAAGTTAAAAAAAAAACATAAGAAGAGTGTTTTGGAAAATTTCCAAATTTTTTTATTGTTTGAAAATATATTATATCGTGATCCATGTTGGAGCTATTGTTTTTTGAAAACACTATTTTTATGTGTTAAAAGATAATTCGCAGCACGTAAGGTTTGGGAGTGTGATTGGAGTTGTTTTTTAAAATGTTTTTTATAGTGATTGAAGTTGTTTTTTAAAATGTTTTTTTATTTGAAATGTACTAAAATGATGTTTTTTTTATTTTTTTAAAAAATTATTTTTAATATTAGCACATCAAAATTATTTTTTATATATAAAATTATGTTATTTTTAATACTACGGCAAGTGATGATTTTTTTTTTATTGAAAAGATGAAGACAATGTTAGAATCAATGGTAAAAAAGAATGCTAAGAATAGAAGCTTGATGACAGAGAAAGGGTTAAAAGTAAAAAAGCCCTAGATTGAGGGGTATCCAAGAAAATTTTGAGGAAGGTTGTGAGAAAGCTAGAAGCAGACCGTATTTAAAGAAGGCAAGTCAAGGTTAAAAGTAAAAAATATCTATCAAATCTAGGAAGGGCAAAAGAGTTTTTTAAATTGAGGAAAGACACAACAAATGCCAATAGTCGATGTCGAGAACAAGTTGAAAAAAAAGAAAAAGATATTTAACTATACATGTCTTTTGGTATCTATGATAAAGCCTATGGTGTTTTCAAATGATTGGTTATTGATTAGTACTTAAAAGTGTATTTTTATCAAGATTTTATATAATCATTTTGTACTTGAAGTATCAAAAACTCCTTAACGCATGTTTTATAGTAACAAGTCTGATAAAATAAGATACCTTTAATTTATGGTAAATGTTCATTTTAAATGCAAGCCTATCACATAAATCAAAGGATTGATTGATGAGTTTAACTACTGAAATTGAGAAGACAAAGAGAGGGCTAAGCTTAGAAAAAAAATGCTGGTTGAATTCAAATTGGAACACCATTCGGTTATTGGATCATAATTGGAGCTGTAGAACTTGGATTTAGGTCTAGTTTATATGGATAGAAAGCTAAGACATAGGCCTAAAATTTTCATGAAGAGTCCAAGATTCAAAAGGACCGTTTTCAATTTCAAATTGTAGCAACAACAGAGAAGTCGGAATTTGTCCTGCAGCCTAGACACTGTTCAGTGTTCAGCCCATACCTCGAGTTCTAGAAGTCCAAATGACCGCATTCTTGTTTTGTTGGAAAGCTGAGACAATTTCCCAGAACTTTCATGAAGACTATTTGTTCAAATTCTGATGTTAGCAATGACGTTTTCTGCAGATAAGAAGATAAGGATTGTTACCAAGTCAAGAGGTGACCACCTACTCAACAATTAGTCATCAAATCAATAGTTCCGAATTTTGGCCTATAAAAGGAGGCATTTGCCATGCATTTAGGCATCTTGGTTTTCAGATCAAGATCATATTCTTGTTTCTTTCTTTGTATTTTTATAATGTTTAAGTTTTGCTTTCATTAATCTCTTGTTTATGCTTTTCATCATAACTATGTTTTTATCTAGTTTATTTATGTTTCTCTTATTCACAATGTTTAGCTGAGTTTATTATGTCAAGGTGAAAATGTTTCACTAATGGTGTCAGAATAGGTATAATATAAACTCGACATGGACTTCAATGTTTATATTCAAGAAAATTTGTTATTAACTTGTCTTATCTTTTTATCTTACTAATTCTTAATACATTGCTTGTTAAATAAATGATTATTCTAAATTTGTGTTGTACAACCCTTGGTACAATAAATACATTGCACTTTCATAGCCTACTGTATGATATAACCGACACTTGTGCTATGAAAGAAACTTGATTTGTTGTTAACATAAGTTAACATCATGAATTCCTAACAATATTTAAAAGTATGGTGTTACTAAAATAAGATAATTAATATGATCATGTTAAAAATTTATAATGAACTATTAAGGATAAATCATCCGATTGGAACATCCTTTGTGTGTGGTTTCCAGTTGATTAATAAAAAAAGTTTATACTATACTTATTTCTAATACTATTAGTGGATCCTCTAACCTTGACAATTGTTTTATATTTGTTTAAGTCCTTACATCAATATCACATCTTAAAGCTCTCTTCAACTTCTTTTCTGTTATTATCTATTTTTTTATTTATAGTTTATACAGTTAACCTCCCTGTGGTTCGGCCCCGGTCTTGCCGGGTTATTTATTACTTTGACACTCCTGCACTTGGGATAAGACATCAATCTTTTGATCGTGTCAGTTATCCATCAAAGAAAAAGTTGAATTTGCTTTATAGCCTCTATTAGGAGAATATTGATGTTTTAGGTGAACATATAATATGTGGCACGATTATATGTCATTCTTTTACAAAGTTAATGAAATAGAAATAAAGAAATGACAAGGCTAATGATTAACAAAGAACCTTGACCTTTCCTTCGAATTGAAATTTGAGGTAAAGGAATATTAGGAGATAAATGATAGGCAATGAGTTTTAGTATTCTCTTTAAATTTGAGATTAACAATAAAAGGAGTGACATGGTTATATGCCAATGTTTGACCTTGATTGATAACATTGAAAGTTTTTGACTAATCAAAAATCCTGATAAGAGTGAGACATGGTTATATGTCATTATGAAGGAGTTTCCTGTCCAGTTTTAGGAAACAAGATTTATTGGTAAAATATATGGCATCTCACTTTCTTCTACAAAGACATCAAGAGAAAGAGAGTTAATGAATAGTTGATGGTGATTCTAGGTTTTTAAAACCCTTAAACACTTTTCAGCCTATGAATTTCTTTTTTTTTTTGTTGCCATTAACCATAGCCTGCATTATATGTTTTTAAAACCCTTTTTAACCAAGTAAACAATTTGAACTGATAAATGACGCTCTTAAAACTTGAAGAGCTTTTCTATAAGGGTCATGGCTTCACGAACTATGCATGCTGAGAAAGTCCTGAAAATGAGATAAATTTTCAATAGAACCTTGAGTCTTTGCTCAAACCTCCTGCTGTTGAAATCCATGAAAGGTCATCTCATCATATACCATCAAATGATATACTCAAAATCAGAGATTAAAATTGACACAAGAAACCATAGAAAAAACTATTTTAATCTTATAATTGATCAATTTCTATTTTTAAAATACAAAACAATCAAAGGACTGCATGTATTGAATAACATGTGTTGGGTCTTTGACTAAAGAAGCATAATTTTCAAAATACTTTTAAAAAACTAACATCTCTCTAATTTCATTTCAATAATTAGACTTGAGCAGACATGATTTTTAAAATGTGCGAGTTGATTCTAGAACAAGAAATATTTTCAAACAAAAAACAATATTGGTCGAGTTTGCAAAGTCCTCAACAAAAATGACATTAACACTTCTTGATCATCCTTGAAAAGTTAAGTAGACGAAGGCAATACAGTGACCCTAGAAAGGAAAACAAGCACATTATCGAGAGTAATGTTGCTGAAAGACAACCAATGATTGAATGAACACCAGTAGCAGTTAAGAGTAATGCTACACTCAAAGGGCATCTTCATGTCTGAAATCTTGGTTTGCCCTCTAAAGTATGGTTATGACACCTGAAAGAAGTGATCGTATAGGTGCATTTGGATAAATACACGCCATCAAGACTGACTGTGGGACAATCTGCTTTGAAACTCATTAATTCAAGTTGCATCTCACCACATGAATGTGGGTGATAAAAGGAAATATCATTGATGATGACAATACGTTTCTTTTCATGATCTGGTTAGATGGGCTGAGAGGAATTCATTGAGAAAGACATTGAGCGTACAACAATGAGTCTTTGTTGCCTGTCTGAATGACTTAACAGTTCCATGAAGGTTGATGATAACATATGCTTAAAGAGTATGGTTCAACTAAAGGCAACTTCATGTCTAATTGATAATCCTAAATGAGATCGACATTAGATGATTGTTGGCAGACTACACACAAATGATCAGAGGGTAGTTTTGGGAGAATTTTAAAAGTTAATGATTTGTTAAACTCCTTTATCAATCAAGTAACACCACACTTGGGGGCATGATCAGATTTGATAAACAATGAGAGAAGTAATAGTCGCAAACAACCTAGGATGGGCACTTCATTTACATTTGAGTGGAGGACTAGCATAAGGTAGACTCGAATGAGTTGATGCATCAGAAAAACTAAAAAGGTTTTAGATAGCAAATAAAGGCACCCTATGGTGACGGAGCATCAAAGAGAGAGGGGGATATATTTCAAACTAGATAAGGATGTATGCATGTCATTTAACCCTAAAGCATTGCATAAATATTTTTGAATTTTATAGGGAAAATCCTCAATGAAATCCAATAAGATTTTGATGAATCTGAGTGAAAAAAGAAAGAATTATTGAGCTAATGATAACAAAGAATTATAGTTTTGACCCTAGAATGAGAGGAAGGTGAGATAAACTCTACCATTAGAAAATTCTCAAGAAAATAAGAAGATCAATCTTGTCATTATGAAGAGTCTTCAAGTCAACCCTGCAATCAGGAAGCACAAAGTTTTCAAGCCTCGCGATTGGAAAGTATCAAGTCAACCCTGCAATCAGGAAGCACAAAGTTTCCAAACTTGGCTATTAGGAAATATCAAGTCAACTCTACAATCAAGAAGCACCAAGTTTTCAACCCTGTCATCAGGAAATCCAGTTAAATCCAATAATCAGGAAGGACATATGTCAATCCTGCAATTAAAAATCACTAGGAAAGTTCAAGAAGAACTTGATCAAACCCTATCATCAAGAAGAAAGAAAAGGAAGAACCCTACCATCAGGAATCTTAGATTTTAAACCCTGCAATCAAGAAGAAAAGTGAGAAGAACCTTACTATTAGGAAATTCTCAAGAAAAGAAAAAAGTTCAAACCTTGTCATTAGGAAAAACAAGAAAAAGCCTACTATCAAGATTTTGAGTTTTAGGAACCCTGCTATCAGGAATCTTAATTTTTAACTCTACAATTAAAATGTTTTGGATTCAATCAAAATGATTAAATACACCCTTGGAAAGTTCTAGTTGAAAGGGATCGCTGAGATTTAGGATTTTAGGTCAACTGAGCTGAAAATGAAGACAATTATGTAGGAGAATAGTTATGAGAATACGGTTATCCTAGGAGCTAAAGACAAAGGCCAAGGTTCTAGTTAAAAGGGGTCTTTAGATTGAGATTTCAAGTTAACCTAACCAAAAGGACATTGTGGTTCTAGTTAAAGGGGATCGCGAGATGAGATTTCAGGTTAACCAAGTTGAACACAAAGACTAAGGTTCTGGTTAAAAGGGATCTCTAGATTGAGATTTCAAGTTAACCCAACCGAAGGCAAGATTTTGGTTCTGGTTAAAGGGGATCACTAGATTGGGATCTCAGGTTAGCCAAACTATTTTTCAGATTTGGGTTCTAGTTAAAGGGAATTGCCAGATTGAGATTTCAGGTTAACTATGTTATAGACAAAGATTTTGATTATGATTAAAGGGATCACCAAATTAGGATTTCAGGTTAACCAAGCTAAAGACAAGGATTTTGGTTCTGATTAAAGGGGATCGCAAGATTAAGGTCTTAGGTTGACTAAACTGAAGACAAATATTTTTTATTCTAGTTAAAGGAAATTGCTAGAATGGGATTTCAAGTTAGTCGAGCCATTATTCAAATTTAAGTTCTGGTTAAAGTGGATCACCAGATTAGGATCCCAAATTATCCGAACCGTTTTTCATATTTGTGTTCTAGTTAAAATAAATTGTCAGATTGAGATTTCAAGCTAGCTGAGTCGTTGTTCATATTTGTGTTTTGGTTAAAGAAAATTACCAAATTGAGATTTCAGGTTAGCCGAGTCGTTGTTTAGTTTATGTTCGGTTAAAGGGGATTGTCAGATTGGGATCTCAGGTTTGCCAAACTGTTTTTCAAATTTTTAGGTTTGGTTAAAAGGAATTACCAGATTGGAATTTCAAGATAACCGAGATGTACACATTTTCATCATAGTTATGATTGAAAGGGATTGCTATGAAAATAGAGTTTTAGGTTATCGAACTAGAAGCTTTGAGGAGATTAGTTTTGGAAGAACAGTTCGTTTGTCTTTACAATACTTACGGAGAAAAGACTTGTTTTAAATGAGCAAGTTGCCCATGAAAATAGACTAGTTTTTTTAATTTTAAATGAGCAAGTCGCTTATGAAAATAGACTAGTTTCTGAAAGTGTAGGTCGCCCATGAAAATAGACAAATTTCAGGGAAGCATGGACGTTTGCTGAAGTTCTTTTTTAAATTAGAAAAGAGAGGGCGCCCATGAAATTAGACTAGTTTTTGAATTTTAAAATGGAAAAATCGCCCGTGAAAATAGACAAATTTAAGGATAGCATGGATGTTTGCTGAAGTTCTTTTTGGAATTTGAAAAAATGGCAGGTCACCTGTGAAAATAAGTCAATCTTTAAATTTCAAAAAGAGCAGGTCGC
>Ga0307518_10002977_pt1 | contig 12279 bp, 18 predicted proteins | sample 25_EM_MG_FD_203889 | JGI IMG/M metagenome (GOLD analysis project Ga0307518, IMG submission 203889) | Populus trichocarpa ectomycorrhiza microbial communities from riparian zone in the Pacific Northwest, United States - 25_EM | ecosystem: Host-associated > Plants > Roots > Unclassified | place... | reverse complement strand
TAGGTACATGTACACCACAGCTGTGCTACACTGTGGTAATTTTCCCATGGCTTTATTTGTCCATACAATCCTTCCTGCGGGTAGGACTGCATATAGAAAGGTGGTGGTCTGCACAGGGAAGGTCTAGCCTGAGGAAGGGAGAAGGAGATCTGTAGGATAACCTCAGTAGTCTGGCAAGCTACTGATATATTAGTATATACCTGTAGGTAACTACAAGGTATTAGTAGGCAGGAAAGTGGTTAGTAGGAATGTACTCACCCTCAGTATGCTGGCAAGCTACTGAGGGAACTATGGGACTAGGAACTCTACTCTAGTGCGATGCATGCTTATGTAAGTAGGTAAACATACCACAACAGTTCTGTTTATCTCCAACACTGCAATCCCAGTGCATTAACTGCACAAATCATATTTACACAGTTGTACATGCCCAGGACATGGTGTGTATGGCCTTATTTGTTAGGTTCATGTACACCGTGGCTGTGCTAGGCCGCGGTAATTTTCCCACAGCCTTATTACCCACAGCAGTGAACCTGCAGTAGGCAACCTGAGTTAGTTAACCCATGGTAGTTACAGCTATTACCAAGTATAATGAGAATGTGTGAATTTTTTTGAGTTGCGGGTCACTTTTTTCCATATTGGGAACAAGTCCTCCTAGCACTGTATCTGTGCTGTCTACATGCTCGATGCCTCACTACAACAATGGGGAACCGCCATATCAGTGCAGACGTCAAGCAAATTGCTCTGAAGCTCTGGAATCAGGGGTGGGAGGCAGAGGATATCTGTGATATCCTCAATATATCTTGTGCAAGTCTCTATTGATGGCAAGCGATCTTTGAAGAGCACGGCAGCATCATTCGTCCTCCATCACTGCTGAAAGGCCAGGGGACTTGTATTCTCACTCGTGCACTCATCCAAGCTTGTCAGGACCTATTTTCTTGAGAATCTGATTTCTATCTCAATGAAGTCATTGCCTGGCTCACTCATGAACATGACATAGTCATCTCTATCTCCACTCTGGCTCACAACCTCACTGAAGTTGGTCTCACATGCAAGATACTCCACAAGCTGGCTTCAGAGAGGGATGAGCAATGCTGGCAAGACTTCTGGCAGCTAATCCTCCATACATTTCAAGGGGATGGGAGTGAATTTATCTTTGTTGACGAAACAAGCAAAGATGAGTGCACTTGGGCATGTCACTATGGACGTGCCATGTCAGGTGCTTGTGCATCACTGTCGGATGTTTTCATTCGTGGGGATCAGTACTCCTTGGTAGCAGCGATGACAATTGATGGGTATATTGCTGCTGACGTTGTTGAGGGCTTGTATGATTGTGAATTGTTCTATGTGTTTATCATGCAACAAGTTGTATGTTATTTACAATTTGCTGCATTGTCCCTAACTCATATTTCCTGGTAGCTACCAATGATGCATCTGTTCCCAGCTGAAAGATCAGTCATCATTCTCAACAACTGCCATATCCACCACAATGAGGAACTTGAAGCGGAAGTATGGGAGGCAGGTACATATTGAATTCTCGTATGGTTTGACTATGTTTGACCTTTTTACAGGCTGTATTCTTTTGTTCCTCCCACCATATTCACCCAATCTCAACCCAATCGAAGAATCATTCAGTGCCCGTAAGTTTTTTTTCATTCCTGAGTGCAGTAACTCATGTATCTACAGTCAAAGCTTACTTGTGCCATCATGCTCATCAGATTTGTGGGCAGGATGGCCTGAGTACATTATGTAGTCTTCGTAGTATGTTGGACTAGTATGTGCATATGACTTTGTCCAGCTGTTCAGACACTAGTAACAGTGCTAAGTCTATGACATAACACACTGGCATCAATACCATTCAGACTGGAACAATACATGTTGTACACAATGCCATAGACAAGTGATTACTCCCAGGTTCCATTGCGAATAGCATCACAAAACTTCCAATGGGCTGCTAAAAATGAATGGGATGCAAGGACAGAGAGACCAGCCTCTTTCCAATCAGCCTCTGACAACAACTCCACGAGCTTGTTCCCTGGAGTATAGTCCAGTGTCGCCAACTTCTCTTGTGTCTGCGTAGTGAGTCGATACTTTGCACAAAAGTCGGATAATGGAACTTCATGTGACATGGTAATGCCAGGTGAAGAGAACATAGACACGCTCTGAGCATGTGGTGGAGGGGTTGGAGTGGCTGGTGACGCTGGCGCACCATGGGGTGGAATGGTTGGAGCGGCTGGTGATGCCATGCTGTGGGGGGATAGTAGCCATATGGAGGGTATGGCATTGGAGGCGGTGGATGAGCAAAGTAAAGGTTGAATGGGTACATGGGAGGAATTCCTTGCCACAAGCTATGTGGCCCAGGTGTGCTCTGATCTTCATTAGACTTGTTGCTGGGGACTTCTGCAGGGATTCGATTTGCAGGAATAGCAGCTGTCACATTGAAATGATTTGATGGTGGCAGATCATCATATGTTGCAGTGGGTGGCTATTTCAGAAGGATAGTGAGTCATATGGGTACATAACATTTTTATTGTACCTTGGCAGTGATTGCATTGGCCCACTTGGAGACAGAGCTGATCGAGCTCCCAGAAGCGCCCTTTAGATGCATATATACACTTGCTTGGAAAGTGCAGGTGATTTCTGACTGGATACTTTTCTTCTAGGTTTTTGATTACATCGATAGCACGATTCTGGAGCCAGTTCTAATAGATATGTGGTCAAAAAGTCAATAATACTATTGTTTGGCAGGATGCACAATTTGAGATTTCACAGATGATGCTGATGGCGATTCATCATCCAGCTCTGTGCCCTCAAAAACCTTGCTTCTCTTTTTTCCTTCAATTGTAGGCTTTGCGAGGTTATAGTAAACATGCATCAAACATTGTATCATACCTGTTCTGGCAGAGTTGGCTGCGGGATGAATAAGAAGACAACTTGATCCTTGTGGTGGGTTTTTACTGCTTGAATGATCCCTGATAGCCTACCTCATTTGCTATAAGTTTGGGCTGGAGGTTTGCTGGTGTTTCAAACTGCCAGCGCAGGCAAGACTTGGTCAGATGCCAAGGTAAACAGTTAGCAGCCTGGGCAACCACATCAATGAAAGTATCAAAATTGTCCTTGACCATGAATATGAAAGGATTGCATTGTGTGAGTCTTGTTGATGTTGAAGAGGTCGATTTTCCCCATGTGTGTGAGACAACTTCAGCTGTGCTTTCAAGGTGCAGGTGTGCTGTGATGGATTGAGGTGGGGGCTCCACAACCTCATCTTCCTCAATGTCAAATATAGCTGTCTTTGAGGACCGTTTTCTTCTTCTTTGAGGCAGTTGGCTTAGGTAGGGGGGATGACGGTGTATCATTCTCAGATTGCTTGTATTTGGGTGGCTGGCCACATTTGGTTTTCTTTGCAGATGGTTTGATAGGGCTTACAACTGGTGTTGGCACTGGAGAGTCAAAAGGTGGGATGTATGCATCATTGATGAAGGTGAATTGCTTGATTTCTTTGTTGACTATGGGGTGCAAGCACCGAGCCTTTCATCAACCCTACTACTACTAGTAAGTGTGGTCACAAAGTACTTACTGCTAAGGCTGAAGTCAGGAGTGTTCTCCTTGTTGCTTTCCAGCTGATCTGGTTGAGATAGCTCCTCAGAAAGCTCAGACTCACTGAATGGGTCCATTGGGTGAGGTGTTGAGCATCGAGTGTGCAGACAGCATGCTAGGAGGACTTGTTTCCAATTTGGAAAAAAGTGACCCGCGACTCAAAAAATTCACACCTTCTCATTATACTTGGTAATAGCTGTAACCTGTGGTAGTCAAACCCTGGCAGTGAACCCACAGTTCTATTTCTAGTTCCACCTTATTGCCCAGTGGCTCAGCCCTACTATATTCATTGGTACTAATGTTTCCTAGCCCACCCATTACCTTCCATTACAGCAAATCTCAGTCCGCACATATGACATGGTGATTACACCTTTATCCACTCCCTAAAGCAGCACTGTAGCCCACCCATATCACAAGGTGATAATATCCAACTTGGGCCCAACCCGTGTTACACGGTGACAGTCCATCCTTGGGCTACCATCCACTGGCCCATGACACTCGGCCAATTTTCACCTTCAGGTGGCTGTGTAAGATGGCCTAAGTAGGTGCATGGGGTCTCATAGTCACTCTGGATCTCAGAGACAAGTCTGCAATCTATAGCAATCTATTCTTCACTATTATAGCTCCAATAGATCTATAAGTGCTATAGATCCACCAGAGGAATTATAGACAACTCCCCACCACAAGTCTATAGTATCACTCTGTCAGGCTCTTATAGCACTCATAGCACTCTGAATAGCATTTATAGCACCAAATGAATTGTCAATCACTAACCACATACATGATGTATTTACTACCCAAAGACACTACATAACATCCTAATATACCACTAGTTCTGGCACCAACATTTGTTGTGTAGTCAAATAACCTATTAGTACCATTGTTAGACAAGTCAATATGGGGGTAGTGCCAGGAAACTTACCATCAGCTCTGGCACTAGCAGGTATTGTGTAGTCAAATAACCTATTAGCACCTTTGTTACATGAGTTAATATATAGTAGTAGTGGGAAACTTACCTTTAGTTCCAGCACTAACATTTGTTGTGTAGCCAAATAACCTATTGGTACCCTTGTTAGACAAGGAAATTTACCATTAGCTCCAGCACTAGCAAGTCTTGTGTAGTCAAATAACCTATTAGTATCATTGTTAGACAAGTTAAAATGTAGTGGTAGTGGGAAACTTACCATTAGCTCTGGCACTAACATTTGTTGTGTAGAGTCCACTCCCACATAGTAGGAAAAGGCATTTGTTTGGTCCAGTTTGTCATGTTGTGCAGGAGGCATGACAAACAGTGTCCACATGTAACAGTCTAACTTTTTATCTTATCTAATCTTATCATAGCATAGTATCTTATCTATAGACCTGTCTGGACCACGGCGTCGTGCTGTGCATGCTTGTATCCCTTGATGTCATTAGCATAGCCTTACCACAGGATGGCAGCTGTGTTCACTGCCTCATACAGCATACAGCCTCATGGATAGCCTTGCACAGGACACGTGTAGTGTAGTATATATACTGCTGCAATCCAGCACCCAGAGGCTCTCCATTCAAGCTCTCTTTGGGTTTTTGCTCTAAGACCTCAGTCCTATTCTCCTCAGAGCTTGTTGTGTGGTAGTTCTTTGGGTCTTTGCCCTTAGGGTTGTCTCACCACAATATCACATTTTTGGCATTTTTGGGCACTTAGTCAAATTTCAGACCCACAGTGGCAGTACCAACTACCAAGTGATACTACACTTTTGCTACACAACAATTATACTACACATTTTTGGTAATCAGCACTACCTCACAAACACTACACAACACTTTTTAGTTGATACTACACATTTTTGGTAATCAAGACTACAACACAAACACAACACAACTACTCTGCATTTTGGGTAATTGTTACAACCATGTCCAACTCCGGGTCCTATCTGGTCACTCCAGTCGCATTGCAGCTCTACAGCTCAACTCCAGTCACTCATCACTTACTCCAGTCACAGTTGCGCAGATAATCTTCCGTTAAGTACGACCCTTTAACTTTCGCCCAATCATACCTAAAGGGAATGACCCTAGAATGGTTTGAACCACACCTGCTGAACTCCGGTGATCCGGCTGACCGTCCACGCTGGATGGACAGTTGGGTCCACTTCATCGCTGAACTCCAAAGCACCTTTGGACCTCACGACCCCATTGCTGATGCTGAGCATCAACTCGAGCATCTCCAGATGAAGGATGCTCACCACGTTATGTGGTACATAGTAGACTTCAACCAACTCGCCTCCCAGGTCCAGGACTACAGAGATGGCACGCTCCGCCACCTGTTTTACTCTGGTCTCCCAGATCATCTCAAAGATGAGATAGCTCGAGTTGGGAAACCCCTGACTCTGCATGGGCTTAGGGCTCTCTGCCAAGAGATTGACACGCGCTATTGGGAGCGCAAAGATGAGATCTCTCGCACAACGAAAAGCCAGCCCACTTTGTCCCCAACCAAGTCCTCCAACTCCAGAGGCAACTCATCCAACTCCAGTCAGGAAAAATCCAAGACCGGTAACTCCCCCAGCTCCGCCAATCCCTCTGACTCGTCAAAGGCGATCAGCAACCAGTCCTCCTCTGGTTCTAGACCGGACTTAACCAACAAGCTTGGTAAGGACAGGAAGCTGACTGCAGATGAGCGTAAACAGCACCTGGACAACAACCTCTGCATGTTCTGTGGGGGTACTGGTCATTTTGCGGACAGCTGTCCAAAGAAGACCAAAAAGGCCAAGGCTCGTGCTGTGGCCATCGCTGCTGAGTCCAGTAAGATGGACTCCAACTCGGGTGCCAACTCCGAGTCAAAAAAAGAGTAAGCAGCTCCCAGCCCTCCGCACAACCGGTGAGCTGCATTGACTCCGGAAGTGCACCCAAGGAGGCTTGCCTCAACGTGTCCGCTCTTTACAATCCTAATTCTCTTATGCCACATGTTCTCCTCTTGTCTTACAATTTGCCAGAACTCCATGTGCTTGTGGACTCCAGTTCCACACACTGCTTTGTAGATACCAAATATGCTCTTGGACACACTCTCTCCACTTACTCCGTCCCTCCGATTACTCTCCAGCTCTTTGATGGTACCTCGAATTTTGTAATCACTCAAGCCGTCAATTTATCAGTGAAATTCCCTGCATCTGGTGATGTCACCCTATGACTTTTTACCTCACTCTGTTAGATTCTGAATGCATGATTGTCCTTGGACATAACTGGCTTACCCACTATAATCTGTTGATTGACTGGGTACTGAGCAGTTTAACATTCTGGACTCCTGCAGAAAGCTTGCTAGCGCCCCCGTTGAGTCCCTCTCCGGTTCCGCCCAGAAACCCTGACTCCAGCCTCTCTGGCCAGTCTACCCCAGGCCTTGCGCCATCTGTCGACACTCCGGTTTGCACCCCTCCTCACATCTCTCTAATCAACGCAGCTGCATTCGTGCATGCATGCAGTTTTGAGGGATCCATGAAGTACCAACTCCAGCTGCATCCTGCCAACTCAGCAAAGGTCCGGTCTTCTTCAATATCGACTCTGCTGGACTTGGACATCATTCCTCCAGAGTATTGCGATTATGTGGACGTGTTCAGTAAGGCAAAAGCCTCTGAACTGCCCCCCACATCGCGACTACGACTTGAAGATCGACCTTGAAGAAGGTATCTCTCCACCTCTGGGAACTCTTTACTCACTGTCTCCGGTCGAGCTCTCCGCTCTCTGGACATTCATCGATGAGAATCTTAATACAGGTTTCATCCATCCTACTGCTTCCTCCCATGCTGCTCCAGTCCTCTTCGTAAAGAAGAAGGATGGCTCACTCCGCCTCTGCGTTGACTTTAGAGGCCTAAACAAAATCACCAAAAAGGATTGCTATCCACTCCCCCTAATCTCTGATCTTTTGGACTCACCCAGCCGTGCTAAAATCTATTCAAAGATTGATCTCTGGCACGTGTACCATCTAGTCTGGATTGCTCTGGGCGACAAGTGGAAGACTGCCTTCTGTATGCACTATGGGTCCTACGAGTGGTTAGTAATGCCCTTTGGCCTCACTAACACCCCTGCAGCATTCCAGCGATTTGTCAACACTGTCTTTGCTGACATGCTGGATGTCTGCGTCATTGTGTACCTTGACGACATCCTCATTTACTCCAAGGATATGGAGTCCCACAAACAGCACGTCCAGGAAGTGCTCTGCCGTCTCCGGTTGCACGGCCTCTTTGCCAAACCAGAGAAATGTGAGTTCCACTCAGACTTGGTAGAGTACCTTGGCTACCACCTCTCCCCTGATGGTTTGACTATGTTTCCAGACAAGATACAAACCATCTCCAACTGGCCTGAACCTTGAAAGGTGAAGGACATCCAGTCCTTCCTGGGCTTTGCCAACTTCTACCGCCGGTTTATATTCAACTACTCAGACATCATGGTCCCTCTCACCCAGCTCACCCGGAAAGATGCTCCTTGGAACTTCTCCGAGAACTGTTGACGTTCCTTCAACACTCTCAAGCACGCCTTCACCACTGTGCCCATACTCACTCACTTCATTCCGGATACCCCTATCATCGTGGAAACTGATGCCTCTGACTACACTGTCACTGGTATCCTGTCTATCACTTGTGCCGATGGAGAGATTCGTCTGGTCACGTACTACTCCCGGACTTTGACTGCCCCGGAGTTGAACTATGACACCCACGATAAGGAGTTACTTGCTATATTTGAAGCATTCTGGAACTGGCACCATTACCTCAAAGGTTCCGCCTCTCCAATAGACATCATCACGGACCACAAAAACCTCGAGTATTTCTCCACATCAAAAATACTCTCCCGCTGGCAAGCCCGGTGGTCTGAATTCTTATCGCAATTTAATCTTGTCATTCATTTCTGTCCCGGAAAACTCAGTGCCAAGCTGGACGCTCTCACTAGATGATGGGATGTCTACCCCAAAGAGGGGGATAGTGGCTACGCCCGGGTTAACCCCCAAAATCTTAGGCCGGTGTTCACTCAAGAACAGCTCTCTAACTCTCTTTGCACTACTTATTTAGAGTTTCCAGTTCTCCATGCAGTTGCGATCATGGACGTGGAAACACTCCATAGTGACATCCTCTCTGCATGACCCTCTGATCCCATTGCCCAGGCCCATCTCGCAGATCCACCAGACTCTCGTTGGTCCACCGATGAGGCTGGATTCCTTTGACTAGACGGTCAAATATATGTACCGGACTTGGATGACCTCTGTCTCTGGGTACTCCGGTATTGACACAACCACCCACTCGCTGGTCACTTTGGGCAAAACCAGACTCTAGAACTAATCTGGCGTGAGTACACTTGGCCTGGTCTCAGGACCTTCGTCAAAGACTACATCCGGTCCTGTACCTCCTGCACAAGAGCTAAGACACCACGCCATAGACCCTACGGATTGCTGAAACAGCTCCCCATACTGGAGAAGCCATGGAATTCCATCTCTATGGATTTCATCGAGCAACTCCCTTCATCCACTGGCTTCACAGCCATCCTGGTCAGGGTAGACTGGCTTTCTAAACAAGCCATATTCATCCCTACTCATGACACCATCACTAGCCTGGAGCTCACAAAACACTTCCTGCTCCACATGTTCTCTAAGCATGGTGTGCCCACCCATGTCACTTCAGATCGTGGTACAGAGTTTGTTTCACACTTCTTCTGGTCACTCGGAAAGGCTCTCGACATGCACCTCCACTTCACCTCCAGTTACCACCCAGAGGGTGATGGCCAGACTGAGCGCTCCAACCAGACTCTCGAACAGTACCTCCGGATCTACTGCAACTACCAACAAGACAACTGGGCAGACCTACTCCCACTGGCAGAGTTCGCATACAACAACACACCTAGTGCTACCACCAGAGTCTCTCTGTTCTTCACTAACAAGGACTACCACCCTAACATCTCTGTCTACCCAGAACGCAACATGACCTCCGCCAGGGCTCGTGATTATGCAGTCGACCTTGAGTCACTGCACCAATACCTTCATGAAGAAATGGCCAACGCACAACTTCGCTACCAAGGTCTGGCTGATGCCAAATGTACTCTGGCACCGGACTTCAAGGTGGGTGATCAAGTATACATTAAAGCCAAGTACTTCCGGTCTACTCAACCATCCAAAAAGCTATCAGAAAAGAATCTTGGGCCCTACACTATCATAGCACAAGTAGGCTCTCTCTCTTTTACACTCCACCTTCCAGATTCCATGCGCACTGTTCACCCCGTCTTCCATGTCTCCCAACTCGAACTGGCCATACCCAATACCATACTGGACCAGATACAACCTCCTCCGCCACCGGTCGAAGTGGATGGTGAACCGGAGTTTGAGATCTCTGAGATCCTCGACTCCAAGGTTGACTGTTGACGCAGAACATGCAAGTTACTCTACTTGGTATGTTGGTCCAGTTACGAAGGAACTGACGAAGAAATGTCATGGCTTCTTGCCACTGAACTTGGCAATGCAACGGAACTCCTAGAAAATTATCATGTCCGGTACCCGGACAAACCCAGACCACTTGTGTCCATGTAGTATTACTCTCGCCTCCATTTCTATTACCCGTTTCACTCTCTGTCTCCCCTCTCTGTTTCATTTTATCTTGTAATATCACTCACTAAACTCAGATCACTTTTCTTTATAAACAAAAGTGAAACTAATTTACATTCTATTTACAAGACCCAGACTGGACCACTTACTCCGGCACAGCGCTGCCAGGGTTCTCTTGCTCCTCTTGGAGCCCCTGGACCTCTTGTTTGACCTCCTCCAGGTGGACCTCCGCCTCGCTATCCTCCAACTCCTCATTCTCATCCCAAGGCGCTGTAAAAAACCGGCACTCCTCGAGAAAAGTCTTGAGGCCCGCCGTCAGCCACTCATTCCCTCTGGCCACTGAACAGGTGGCATCTGTGACCCGGCGCATCTGACCGGTCATCTCCTCCACCGCTCCGGTCAACCAGTCCAATCATTCCAGGAACAGCCCAGGGTCAAACCTGGACTGTTTCCCAGATGGTCCTGGTACTTCAACAATGTTGTTGTTGTCGTCGACAACCTTCGCCGCAATCTTCTTCTTCTTGCACTTCTCACCTCCTCGTGGTGATGTCACCACCTCCGGCCACTCACACTGCTCCTTGAGCCCTGTGCACTTCATACACGTGCGCTGCTTGGGCTTTTCTGGGTCCCATTCGCACAGTGGATGCACCTGCCAGGAAGTTAATAAAAAATAGCAAGGAATATATAATAAGTTACTTACCAGATGTTGTTGCTCCGGTCTCCACTCAGACCCACCTCCAGCTCTTCCCTTGCTCTTTTCTTTGACGCCTCCTGCACCAGTGCCCTCTGCCTCGCTGCAACCTCTGCAGCCCTTCGCTGCACCTCTGCTCGCTCCTTCTCTGCCTGCTCGCACGCCTTGCGCTCCGCCTCTGCCTTAGCTCTCTCCACCTCCTCTTGTGCCCTCGCCTCCACCTCTTCGTGTACTCATCTCTCCGCCTCTTCCTTGCACTGCTTCTCCTCCCTCTTCACTTGCTTACGACAATGGCGCTCCTTCGCTTTGGTGTCGAGAACGTCAGATTCATCCTTGCTACCGGACTGTAGCTCCAGTGTTGAGGCCTTTGTCCAATCCCTGGACTTGGTGGCAGCGGGGGCAACAGAGCTGGTGGACTTAGCAATGGCCGACATGTTAGAATCACAGAAAGAAAACTGGGGGTAAAAGCAAAACTGGTCTGATCTTTATAGATCCAAAATTCGTACTCAGACATTCACTCTGGACTCCGCATTGTTCTAGGCGACCACACGACACCCTCATTGGGGCCTCATGGGTTCAGCCCCTAAAGGGGGATACTGTTACAACCATGTCCAACTCCAGGTCCTATCTGGTCACTCTGGTTGCATTGCAGCTCTACAGCTCAACTCCGGTCGCTCATCACTTACTCCAGTCACAGTTGTGCAGATAATCTTCTGTTAAGTACAACCCTTGATCTATACTCCATCCACCCGTTACCACACCTCGCTGTCTGCCCTGCCTTGATGTGAGTTCTCCGTGAACTTGATATATACTATACCTTGTAGCATTTTCACTGGACCTGGTTTATTTTACCCGGACCTGACTTTATTTTACCCGGACCTGACCTAGTACTTTCTCCAGTTATCCTTTGTCTGCCTTTTAGGCTGTTTACTTGTCACCGTAAGTGCTCATCCCTAGTTCTTACTTAGTATAAGTACTCTGTAGTTTATTCTGTATACCTTAGTCTGAAATCAACTTAGTCACTACTCCAGTTCCTGTCTGTCTCTGTCTCCATCTCCGTTTCCGTCTCCAACCTCTTGACCGGTGTCACACACCAAACAGGTTTGGTACAGTGAACATGGAAGATAACATCAATATCAAATGATCCTGATGCGAAGGATGAGCACGATGGAGCCTCATCATAGCCATCTATCGCACAAGAAGACTATTCTGATGCAAGAGATGACTGCTGACATCTATCTCTGTGTCCCCTGAGCCCTCAGCCTATGGTCCCTTCCTCCCAGATACTTGCCATGTCCATCTTCCTCTGTCGTTCGTCTCACTTTCCTGGATGCGTTGAATTCAGTACTCTATCTGCTTCCCTACTTTCAGACAGCATCCTCCAGCACCATGACAGTTATATCCCTACTTTAGAGTGCTATTAGGAAGAAGAACCCTCTCT